>OCHJ01000291.1_pt1 | contig 70339 bp, 56 predicted proteins | sample 1538381 | NCBI WGS metagenome assembly OCHJ01 (sample SAMN04571688, study PRJEB22368) | human gut metagenome | biome: human gut; material: stool | host: Homo sapiens | place: Luxembourg | collected 2012-06-29 | reverse complement strand
CCGCCGACACCATCGGCAGCGTCATCAGCCAGACCATGTAGCCCACAAAAAAGCCGGAGAGGGACGGATGATGCCATCCGCCCCTCTCCGGTGCTTTCCTGACCTCTCTGCTTTTGGGTCACGGTTTGGGTCAAGCGAAAAACGCCAAAATGCCGCGTCACTATTTGAGAATATAAACAGAAAAAAGTTCCTGATTTCTTACGAAATCAGGAACTTTTTGGTGGAGACTGCTGGACTCGAACCAGTGACCTCCTGCGTGTGAAGCAGGCGCTCTAACCAGCTGAGCTAAGCCTCCGAATTGTCGGCGACCCTCGGGGTGCCGACATGGTGACCCGTACGGGAATCGAACCCATGTTACAGCCGTGAAAGGGCCGTGTCTTAACCTCTTGACCAACGGGCCGTCTTTCGAGGGGTATACCGGAGAGATGCTGACGCATCTCTCCGGTGTGGTAGCGGCGACTGGATTTGAACCGGTGACACTGCGGGTATGAACCGCATGCTCTAGCCAACTGAGCTACGCCGCCATGTCATCCTCGACAGGCACGAGTTACTATACCATATTTCAGCTCCCTTTGTCAACAGCTTTTTTGCAAAACCGGGAGAAAATACGGGGGACGCGGCTGGCGCCGTGTCCCCCGTGCGTCAATTTATTAATACATCCCCATGCCGCCCATGTCGGGTGCGGGGGCTGCCGGTGCGGGGGGCTGGGGCTTGTCGGCCACCAGGGATTCGGTGGTCAGCACCATGCCGGACACACTGGCGGCATTCTCCAGGGCGCTGCGGGTGACCTTGGCGGGATCCACGATGCCGCTGGCGATCATATCGCAGTACTCCTCCTTATAAGCGTCGAAGCCGTAGCCGTTCTTGCCGGCGGAGCGCACCTTCTCCAGCACCACGGAGCCGTCGATGCCGGCATTGGCCGCGATCTGGCGGATGGGGGCCTCCAGGGCCTTGGCTACCAGGGACACGCCCACACGCTCGTCGCCCTCGGTGCTGTTCAGCAGCGCGGTAACAGCGGGGATCACGTTCACATAGATGGTGCCGCCGCCGGCCACGATACCCTCTTCCACAGCGGCCTTGGTGGCGTTCAGGGCGTCCTCGATACGCAGCTTCTTCTCCTTCATCTCGGTCTCGGTGGCCGCGCCGACCTTGATGACCGCCACGCCGCCGGCCAGCTTGGCCAGACGCTCCTGCAGCTTCTCCTTGTCGTACTCGCTGGTGGTCACACCGATCTGCGCGCGAATCTGGGCCACGCGGTCCTTGATGGCCTGCTGGTCGCCCATACCGTCCACGATGATGGTGTTCTCCTTGGTCACCTTGATCTGGCGGGCACGGCCCAGCATATCAATGGTGGCATCCTTCAGCGTCAGGCCCAGCTCCTCACTGATGACCTGGCCGCCGGTCAGGATGGCGATATCCTGCAGCATCTCCTTGCGGCGGTCGCCGAAGCCGGGGGCCTTGACGCACACCACGTTCAGCACGCCCTTCAGCCGGTTCACCAGCAGGGTGGACAGGGCCTCACCCTCCACGTCCTCGGCGATGATAAACAGCTTCTTGCCGCTCTGCAGCATCTGCTCCAGCAGGGGCAGGATGTCGGAGATCACGGAGATCTTCTTATCGGTGATGAGGATGTAGGGATCGTCCACGACGGCCTCCATCTTCTCCATATCGGTGGCCATATAGGGGGTGATGTAGCCGCGGTCGAACATCATGCCCTCCACGACCTCGCTGTACGTCTCGGCGGTCTTGGACTCCTCGATGGTGATCACGCCGTCGGCGCTGACCTTCTCCATAGCCTCGGCGATCAGCTTGCCGATGGTCTCATCGCCGGAGGACACCGTGCCCACGCGGGCGATATCGGCGGTACCGTTGACCTTCTGGCTCTGCTCCTTGATGGCGCCCACAGCGGCCTCCACGGCCTTGGCCATGCCCTTCTTCATCACGATGGGGTTGGCGCCAGCGGCCAGGTTACGCAGGCCCTCACGGATCATGGCCTGTGCCAGCAGCGTAGCGGTGGTGGTGCCGTCGCCGGCCACATCGTTGGTCTTGGTGGATACCTCGCGCACCAGCTGCGCGCCCATGTTCTCGAACGGATCGTCCAGTTCGATCTCCTTGGCGATGGAAACACCATCGTTGGTGATGAGGGGTGTGCCGAACTTCTTATCCAACACCACGTTGCGGCCCTTGGGGCCCAGGGTGACCTTTACGGTATCCGCCAGCTGGTTGACGCCGGCTTCCAGCGCCTTGCGGGCCTCGTCGCCGCGCTTGATGATCTTTGCCATATCTAATGCCTCCAAAATTGAGAATGATTTACAAGAGAACACGCAAACTTAAAGCATTTGCCGCGGCGTGTACGCGGCAAAGCACATCACTCCACGATAGCCAGGATGTCGCTCTGCTTGACGATGATATACTCCACGTCCTCCAGCGTCACCTTGGTGCCGGCATACTTGTCGGTGATGACCTTGTCGCCGGCCTTCACGGACATGACCACGGTCTTCCCGTCCACGGTGCCGCCGGGGCCCACGGAAATGACCTCAGCCACAGAGGGCTTCTCCTTGGCGGAGCCGGTCAGGATAATGCCGCCCTTGGTGGTCTCCTCCGGCTCGGTCATCTTCAGCACCACACGGTCAGCAAGCGGTGTCAGCTTCATAGTTGGTTCCTCCTTGTATTTCTATTTTTGATAAAACAGTTTCAGCGTTAGCACTCAAAATGCTTGAGTGCTAACGCTGATTATCATACCACACTATGCGGGATTTGCAAGGGGGAAACGGAGAAATTTTGAAAAATTCACAAAATGTTCAAGCGCTGTTCTCAGCCGCGGGCCGTCCGGTTGCAGGAGCAGCCCTCCGGGCCGAAGAAGTTCAGCTTTTTGTCGTGCAGCTTAATGGTCACATCGCTGTTGACCACGCTCTCGCCGTCCAGGCAGGTGACGATGTCCGGCTTCTCCGAGTGGATATGTACCACCTTGGGACAGGAGCAGTGCGCGTATTCCGGAAACTTGGCGTACTCGCCCCTGGAGTACGGCCCCACAAATTTCAGGAACGTGCGGCGGTTGACCTCTCTGACCACCAGGGTGTTCAGCACGCCGTCATCCATCCGGGCCTCGGCCACAGGCATAAATCCGCCGCCGTAGTACCGGCCGTTGCACACGGATACCAGCGACCAGTCGCCCTCCGTGGTCACATCGTCCAGGGTGATGGTCCAGTGGGTGCCGATGCCCTTGAACAGGAAATTCACCGCCAGAGAGTAGATATAGCTGCCCTTGCCGTCCAGCAGCGGGCTCTCGCTGTATTTATGTACGTCCCGGGCCACCCGCGCGTCGATGCCGGAGCAGGCGATGGTCAGCGCCACGCGGCCGTTGACATCGATGGCATCCATGGGAAACTGCGGGCCATCCCACAGGTTTTCGGCGTCCCGGAACTTCTCCATATCATCGCCGAAGTTCTTGAGGAAATCGTTGCCGGTGCCCACGGGGATCACGGTCATGGCAGCGTTGTCATAGCCGATAATGCCGTTGGCCACTTCGTTGACAGTCCCATCGCCGCCGCAGGCGTAGAACCGCAGTGCCTCGCCCGTCTCGCAGAGCTTCTTCGCCAGCTCCGTGGCGTGGCCCTGCTTTTTCGTCAGGATGCACTGCACGTCCAGCCCGTGCTTCTGCCGCAGCGACTCCGCCATGTCGTAGATCTTCTGCCGGCTGTCGGTCTTGCCCGCCGTGGGATTGATGATAAAAATATGCTTCATCGAGGCTCTCCTCCTCATCAACATATTAGAATTTCGTTGAATTTATTTCGAAAGCATACGGGTAATTGTATCATGTTTCTGCAAAAGAAAGTGAACAAATTGAAAATAAAGTCATATGCCGGGGATTTATTAAGGCAGGGCGGAAAAGATGGCCCCTCTAACGGCTCAGATTTTTCGCTGAGGCGCGGCGCGGCAGCGTAGGCGTACTTTGTGTACGGCAAGCCGCCGCAACAAAGCATCAGCGGAAAAGATGGCCATCAGACATTGCCGTACATAAACACATCACACTTGATCATGCCGTTGTACAGCTTGCGCTTTTTGTCCGCCGGCTTGCCGAAGCAGCGCTCGAACTCCGTGTGGCTCGAAAGCACCAGTGTGCGCCAGCCTGCGGGCAGCGTGCGCCATGCCTTGCCGAAGGCGCGGTACAGCTGCTCGGCCTCCTGCCTCTCCAGCAGACGCTCGCCGTAGGGCGGGTTGGTCACCAGCTGGCCATAGGGGCTGTCCCGGTGGAATTGGGCCGCGTCGGCCACCTGGAAGCGGACGCAGTCGTCCACGCCGGCCTTGCGGGCGTTGTCCCGGGCGATCTCCACGGCGCGGGGGTCAATGTCGCCGCCCCAGATATCGTACTGCCCGTGGAACTCCCTGTCCTGGGCCTCGTCCGCCGCGTCCATCCAGCACGCAGGCGGCAGAAATGCCCACTTCTGGGCGTCAAAGCGCCTGTCCAGACCAGGGGCGCGGTTTTTGGCGATGAGCGCCGCCTCGATGGGGATGGTGCCGCTGCCGCAGAAGGGATCGCAGAAGGGGTCACGGCCTCGGTAGCGGCTGAGGGTCACCAGTGCCGCCGCCAGCGTCTCCCGCAGGGGCGCCTCCACGCCTACGGCGCGGTAGCCCCGCTTGTACAGCCCCTCGCCGCTGGCATCCAGGCCGATGGACACCTGATCCTTGAACACAGAAAAGCGTATCTGGTATTTTGTCCCCGTCTCCGGAAACTGCTCCATGCCGTAGTGGGCCTTCAGGCGCTCCACCACGGCCTTTTTGATGATGCTCTGACAGGCGGGCACGGAGTGCAGCTGGGAGGAGATGGAGTAGCCCTTTACCGGGAAGGCCGCCTCCCGGGGCAGAAACTCCTCCCAAGGGATGGCGCGCACGCCCTGGAACAGCTCCTCGAAGCTCCGCGCCGGGAACTGCCCCAGCAGGGCGATGACCCGGGCGCCGCAGCGCAGATTGATATTCAGCCGGGCGCAGTCCGCCCAGCTTCCCTGACAGAGCACACGGCCGTTTTCCGCACGCACGTCGGCCAGGCCAAGGCGCTTGATCTCGTCGGCCACCAGCTTTTCCAGCCCCAGCAGGCAGGGGATCTCGTAAGTTATCATGGGATACACCTCGGTTTCTTGACTACCAAAGAGTATACCGAAAAATACCATAGCGCGCAACCTAAATTTCCGGTGGCTTTTCGGGGCCGCTTACGCTATAATGGGGAATGTAAACCTGAGGTTGCACCATGCGCGGTACATTGGCAGACAATTTTACGGAAATGCAACCTGAACGTGATAGACTTTTCCGTCGGTGTCCCATATACTGACGGCACTGAAAGCAAAGGAGGACACATATGGCATTTGGTGATCGGCTGGCAGCGGTACGGCGCGGCAACGGACTGACACAGGAGCAATTCGCCGAGCAGCTGCAGGTCTCCCGCCAGGCGGTGAGCAAATGGGAAAGCGGACGGGGCTACCCGGAGATGGAAAAGATCCTTTATATCTGCAACCGCTATCAGGTATCCATCGCCGACCTGTTCGCCGAGGAGGCGCCGGTACCCGCCGCGGCGGCGGAGGCACACCCCGCGCCGGAGCAGGAGGCCGCCCCCCTGCCCCGCGCCACGCTGGGCAGCGCCGTGGGCGCCTTCCTGACCAACCTGTCCCCGAAGAACAAATGGCTGGCCGCAGGTGTGCTGGTGGGCATCGGTGCGCTGGCCGGCATCATTGGGCTTATTCTGAGAGGAGGCGACACAGACATGGCGACAACGATATGGATCGCCGCTATCATCATTTTCGGCGTGGCGGAGGCCGCCACCGCCGGGTTGACATCCATCTGGTTCGTCCTGGGCAGCGTGGCCGGACTGATCGCCGCAGTATGCGGCGGGCCACCCGGCGGGCCGGTGTGGCTGCAGGTGGGGCTGTTCTTCGCGGTGTCCATCGCGGCGCTGGCCTTTACCCGGCCGCTGGTGGCCAAGCTGATGAAAAAGGATATCAAGCCCACCAACGCCGACCGGGTACTGAACAATGTGGGCCGCGTGACAGAGCGCATCGACAACGCGCTGCCCTCCGGCGCCGTCTATATAGACGGTAAGATCTGGACGGCGCGCAGCGCCGACGGGGAGGTCATAGAGCCGGACGCCGCCGTGCGTATCCTGCGGATGGAGGGCGTGAAGCTCATCGTACAGAAGGAGCCTTGATATGCCGTATGTTCTGGGCGGATTGGCCGCCATACTGCTGGGCGCAGTCGCCCGCATCATTCACCTCATCCATAAGCATACTACGACTATGAAACAAACAGGAGAATAAGGAGGAACTACTATGCCGACACCGGGAACCATCGCCATCATCATTCTGGTCATTCTCATTCTGGCCGTCATCGTCAGCTGCATCCAGATCGTTCAGCAGTCCAAGGCCTACGTCATCGAGCGCCTGGGCGCGTTCCACAGCGTTTGGGGCGTGGGTATGCACTTCAAGCTGCCGTTCATCGAGCGCGTGGTGAAGAAGGTCAGCCTGAAGGAGCAGGTGGCGGACTTCGATCCCCAGCCGGTCATCACCAAGGACAACGTGACCATGCAGATCGACACCGTCATCTATTTTCAGATCACGGACCCCAAGCTGTACACCTACGGCGTGGAGTACCCCATGAGCGCCATCGAAAACCTGACGGCCACCACGCTGCGCAACATCATCGGCGAGCTGGAGCTGGACCAGTCCCTGACCAGCCGCGACACCATCAACGCCAAAATGCGCTCCATTCTGGACGAGGCCACCGACCCCTGGGGCATCAAGGTCAACCGCGTGGAGCTGAAGAACATCCTGCCGCCCCGGGAGATCCAGAACGCCATGGAGAAGCAGATGAAGGCCGAGCGCGAGCGCCGGGAATCCATCCTACAGGCCGAGGGTGAAAAGGCCAGCAAGGTGCTGATCGCCGAGGGCGAGAAGCAGTCCACCCTGCTGCGGGCCGACGCCGCCAAACAGGCCAAGATCATGGCCGCCGAGGCCGAGGCGGAGTCCATCCTGAAGGTGCAGCAGGCCATGGCCGACTCCATGCGGATGCTGAACGAGAACGCCCCCAACGACCAGGTCATCAAGCTCAAGGCGCTGGAGGCGCTGGAGAAGGTGGCGGACGGCAAGGCCACGAAGCTCATTATCCCCAGCGAGATCCAGGGGCTGGCCGGTCTGGCCACCAGCGCGAAAATGCTGGTGGAGAACGACGCGCCCGCCGCGGAGTAAAGCTATGGCAAAGAAAGAGCAGCGCTTTATCAAGGTCATGGAGGACAGCGGCTTTATCAGCAGCAGCGAAGTACTGGTGGATACCCAGACCGGTGTGCAGTATCTCTACCACGCCGTGGGCAATTCCGGCGGGCTGACGCTGCTGGTGGACGCCGAGGGCAAGCCCCTGCTGTACCGCAAGACGCCGGACGCACCGGAATTCTGAGCAAAAAAGGAAGCACCCCGCGGGGTGCTTCCTTTTTTGCTTCGCTTTATGACTCCTCCTGGGCAGGCTTGAACACCAGGGCGGCCATATCCGCCAGCGTCTTCTCCGACGCACCGGTGTCCGCGGTCAGACTGTACGCCAGGCCGGGAGCGAGGTCACGCCAGATGATGCAGCCAGCGCCACCCGCGTCCCAGCGAAGGACGGTGGGGCACCAGCGGAGCTTGCCCTCCGCCGTCAGGCTGCCGCCGGTGAAGTCGGAGATGTCCGGTATTGTTTCTGAAACGTCCAAAGTGGGGGCCATGCGGTAGTGCCAGGTAACGCTGTTCAGGGTAAAGGAGACTTCGGTGACGGTCTCACCGTTCAGGTCAAAGAGGTCATAGCCCAGCACGTCCGCGCCTTCCGGGGCGGTGGGGACGGTGTAATACTGAGCGTCCATCAGGGTAAAGGCGGTGACCAGCGGCGCGCCGCCGTCCCAGGCCGCGCAGTACCACTGGATACCGGCGGACGTGTCGTACCAGCCCACGGCGCCGTCATCGTAGACCAGCAGCGTCAGGCCGTTCACCTGATAGGTGTCTGTCGGGAGGGTACCGTCCGGGGCAGGCAGGGGCTGGCTGGCATATGCCGCGCCGTAGTCGTAGTCATAGCCGTCCAGCAGCACGGTACAGGACACGCCGGTGACGGCGCCCTCGCCGTCCTGACGCCACTGGTAGTCAGAGGTCAGAGACGCGCCCTCCGGCAGGGCCAGAGAGGCGGAGAGAGGCTCGGCGTCCAATACAGGCGGCATGGCGACGGAAAAGCTCTTGTCCATGGCGCCGAAGTCGGCGTCCGCGCCGGCGGTATTGTCACCGATACCGGCGGACCAGGGCTGCCACAGGGCCAGGGCCAAGGCCGCGGCACAGAAGCACGCGGCCAGAGCACCCCAACGGCGCGCCGCACCGCCGCGGGGCAGGGGACGCTGGGCCTCCTCCAGCAGGTCGTCGTCGATGGCGTCCATCCAGCGCTTCATTCTGTTGTCGTTCACAGCATCCCCTCCTTTTCCAGCACGGTACGCAGACGCTGACGGGTGCGGAAGAGGGAGGATTTGACCTTCTCCTCGCCCGCGCCGCAGCTGTCGGCGATCTCGCGGATGCTCTCGCCGTACCAGTAACGGCGGACGAAATACGTCCGGCTCTGCCGGGTCAGCTTGCGCAGGAAGTCGTTGAGCACACGGCGGAACTCCTGCTGCTCCAGGGCGCGGACCGCGCCGTCCTCGGCGGGCAGGCAGCCCTCCAGCTCCTCGAAGGCCACAGTCAGGTCGCTGCGGCGCTGGGCGGCACGGTTATAGTCGCACTTGTCCAGGGCCAGGCGGCGGGTGACGGTGGTGATATACGCCGCCAGCGAACGGGGGCGCTCCGGCGGAATAGCGTTCCACAGACGGAGCCACACGTCGCTGACGCACTCCTCCGCGTCCCGGGCGTCCGGCAGGATGTGCCGGGCGGCGGCAAGGCAGCGCTTTTCGTATTTCTCCTGCGCGGCGCGGAGGGCCTCCGGGTCGCGGCGGAAAAAATGATCTATGATCTGAGCGTCCTCCATCGGGCACTCCCCTTTCTGTGTGTATCGGTCAGACCATCATAGCACACAGAAAGGGGAAACGCCATAGGAAATCAGAATTTTGCCAGGAATGCGTCGGGTACGGTGCAGCCGTCGGGCAGCACCTCCAGCACCACATAGTTGCCGTTGACGCTGACGGTGGCGTTGTTCTTCCACATACCGGCCTCCTCGGGGTAGTTGGTCTCGTCGGCCATGGCGTCCACGCGGGCCTGGAAGCTCTGGCGAACGATCTCGGCGTCGGCGGCGCTCTCCGCCTCCACCATGGACACCTCGCAGGAGGTGGCGGTGGGCGAGATGAAGAACACGGACTGCTTCAGCTTGGCGTTCTCAAGACCGGGGTAGTAGCTGTTCAGGATCTCCACAGCCGTCTCCTCCAGCAGCACGGGCGCGTTGTCGCCCAGCTCCTCCTGCACCTGCTTGATGGCGGCATCGTACGCCGCCCGCAGGTCAACGGTCTGACCGTCGGTCTGCGTCTGGTCGTCCTTTTTCTCGCCGCCGATGTTATCCTCCTTCTGGCCGCAGGCCATCAGAGACAGCGCCATGACCAGCGCCAGCAGCAATGCAGATATCTTTTTCATCATGTAAGCACTCCTTTCGGGCGCGGGGCAGGACCCCGCGCACTTTACCGTTTCCGGAAGGACGGAAGCGTCCTCCGGCGGACAGCGAAACGCCGCCCTCTGCCAATACTGACGGCGGAGAACAGCGTTTGGTTTCGCTTTTTCGTTTATCGCTCGTGGGGCTTGGGGGCGTTCCAGCCCTCGGGGAAATTTTGCAGCACCCAATGGCGGGTGTGGTCGATGAACGCCTGCGTGGAGTGGGAGAGGGCGTTCTTGTCCTTGACACAGATGCCGATGTCCCGGTGGAACACCTTGGGCAGGGTGCTGGCAGCCAGCGGATAGGCGCACTTGTAGAGCATCAGCTCCTCCATGACGCTGATGCCCAGGCCGCCGGAGACCATGGCCAGAATGGTCTGGTCCTGCTGAACGGTGTATTGGATCCGGGGCCGGACCTTGTAGTGATCGAAAATGGCCTGGATCTCATAGTCGTCGCCCTCATCCAGCAGGATGAGGGGGTACTGCTCCAGGGCCTCCGGCGGGAAAGGCTGGCGGCCCGCCAGCGGGTGGTCGCAGGGCAGGATGACCTTCCACTGGTCCCGCTGGAGCAACCAGTAATCCAGGTACTTCTCCGCCGGGGTGGGCAGGGAGATAAAGCCGCAGTCCGCCTGACCGTGGAGAACCCAGTCGGAGATCTCGTTGTTGAAGTTGGAGGGCAGGAGCTCGAACTCGATGCGGGGGTACTTTTCCTGAAATGTCTTGAGCATACCGGGCAGCCACTTTTCCGACACACTGGTGAAGGTTGCCACGCGGATAAGGCCGGTGTCCAGTCCCCGCAGATCCTCGGCGTGCTGCTCCAGACGGTGGGACAGGGCGCACATCTCCTGAAAATACGGTGCCAGGGCGCGGCCATCCGCCGTGGGGGTGACACCGCCGTGGCTGCGGACCAGCAGCGTGACGCCCAGCTCCTCCTCCAGCGAGCCGATGGCGTGGCTGACGCCGGACTGGGTGAAATTCAGGGCGCGGGCGGCGGCGGTAAAGCTGCCCAGCTCCACGGTCTTGAGGTATATCTGGTATTTGGTGACGGACATGGGGACACCTCCTTCAGGTCCAGTATAGCATATCTCGCCATGTACTGCAAAGTATTTTTCATGGTTTTGATGATAATCATGCGTTTTACAAATTGCTTGTCCTGTGCTATGCTAAAGATACGTTAAGAAGCCAAAACGAAAGGAGGCGCTGAGCATGGTGCTGAACCTCATTCTGGCCGGCCTGGTGGCGGTCCTGGTGGTTACGGGTATCGTGTCCAAGGCAACGGACAAGTAACCCAACACCCTTTGTTTTCTATCCTTATTTTTTCTCCCTATTCCCCTTCAAATTGGTGAATGCCGGCGCGCCCTCCCAACGTGCCGGTGAAAGGACGCCGCCCCCTTCGGGCGGCGCCCTTTTTGCTCCGGACGCAGTGCGGGAGGTGATCGCTTTTCCTTGCTATTTCATGCGGCGTATGGTATGATACCGGCGTTAAAGAGAAAGAGGTATTGCCTATGGACCAGAAAAAACTGCATATCCTGTCGCTGCTGGCGGCGCTGACCGCGGCCACCATCTTCGGCATGAGCTTTATGTTCTCAAAAATGGCGCTGGCCACAGCGGCGCCCACAGTGCTGCTGGCCTTCCGGTTCATGGTGGCGGTGGCGGCCATGTCGCTGGTCATCGCGCTGAACGCTCTGGTGGGCAAGGTACGCGGAAAGCCGCTGTTCGCCTTCTCTCTGAAGGGAAAGCCGGTGGGCAAGCTGCTGCTGCTGGGCATCGTGCAGCCGGTGGCGTACTTTATCTTCGAAAACTACGGCATTCTGTACACCTCCGCCGCTGTGGCGGGGACCATCATCGCGGCGGTGCCGGTGTGCTGCATCCTGATGGACGTGCTGGTTCTGCATGAGCGCGTCACCCGGCGGCAGGTGCTGTGCGCCCTGGGCGCGATCGGCGGCGTAGCGCTGATCTCCGTGGGCGGGGCGGTGATGATCTCGGCGCTGGGCCTGCTGTTCCTGCTGCTGACCATGCTCAGCGACACGGTGTACTATGGGCTGAGCCACGATGCCGCCAAGCGCTTCACCCCCTTTGAGATGACCTATGTGATGTTTGTGGTGGGCATGGCGGTGTTTATCCCGGTGGCGCTGATACAGGCCGGCGGGATAAGCAGCGAGCTGATCACCGCGCCGGCGCAAAGCGGCAGCTTCTGGCTGGCGGTGCTGTATCTGGGCATACTGTCCTCCGGCGTGGCCTACGGACTGCTGAACTTCGCCAACAGTCACCTGACGGTCTCAGAGAGTTCCCTGTTCTCCAACGTGACCACGGTGGTATCGGTGCTGGCGGGCGTGCTCTTCCTGAAGGAGGATTTCAGCCTGTGGCAGGCTCTTGGCGTAGTCATCATTCTGGTGTGCGTGTTCGTGGCCAACGTGTCCGGCGGCGAAAAGAAATAAAAAGATCTCCCCCGACCGGGGGAGATCTTTTTATTTGCGGATGAGGGTCCCAGCCTTCACGCCGGTCATTTCTCCGTTCTTCACGGCCAGCCGGCCGGCCACCAGCACGGCGTCCATACCCAGGGCCGTTTGGCAGGGGTCCTGATAGGTACCGCGCTCGGTGAGGGCGGCGGGGTCGAACACACACAAGTCCGCGTCCGCACCCACGGCGATAACGCCCTTACCCGCAAGGCGAAGGGCCTGTGCCGGGGCCTGGGTCAGCTTGTGAACGCCCTGCTCCAGCGTCAGCACACCCTGTTCCCGGACGAAGTGCTGCAGCAGACGGGTACAGCTGCCGTAGACCCGTGGATGGGGCATCCCCTCGGTGGGGTAGGTGGCGTCAGAGATCAGGCAGCTGAGGGGACTGCGGAGGATAGCGGCGATGTCTTCCTCCGCGGCCATGAAGTCGATCATAGTCACCTGGCAGTGCTCGCGGATCAGCAGGTCGCAGCAGGCGTCCAGCGGGGATTTGTGCTCCAGAACCGCCTCCTGGGCGATGCTCTTGCCCAGCAGCGGCGCGTCCTCCGGGCAGTGAAGACTGCTGAGGAAGATTCCGTCCCAGCCGGCCAGCTTGGCGATGTCGTCAAACCCGCCGCCGTCTTCAATACGGTGAGCCAGCGTCTCGCGTTCGTGGGGGTCGGCCAGGCGGCGGACAACGGCGTCCATGCCGCCCTCCAGAAACTCCGGCGGCAGGATATGCAGCAGCTGGGTGGAGCCGGCGGTGTAGGGGTACACGTCGCAGCCCACATCCAGTCCCTCTTCCTTCGCCCGGTGCAGCAGCTCCAGGACCCGGGGTATTTTTTTGCCCCAGTTGTCCCGGCCCATGGCTTTCAGGTGGCTGATATGCAGAGGGACCCGCAGTTCCCGGGCCACCAGCAGCATCTCCTCGATGGAATCGCAGACGCCCGCGCCCTCCTGCCGCATATGGACGGTGAGGGGGATATCCTGCCCCGCGATGGGCGAGAGCGCACGGATCAGCTCCGCCGTGGTATAGAAGCACTCCGGGGCGTAACCCAGGCCCAGAGAAACGCCCAGCGCGCCGTCGGCCAGAGCCTGCTCCAGGGCGCGGTGCAGGGCGCGGTAGTGGCGGTCCTCCAGGTGCTCCAGCTCGTAGCCGGCCGCGTCCGCCCGAAGGACGCCGGCACCGGCCAGCATACCCACATGGACGGGGATATTCGGCACAGAGGCGAAATAGCCGGAGAGGGTTTCCGTCACCAGCTCCGGCGGGAGAGCGCCGGTGATGGGGCGCAGGTAGTCCCGGATGGCGTCGCCATGGGCGGGGCCGAAGGGGGCGGCGCTGAGGCCGCAGTTGCCGTTGACGATGGTGGTAAGGCCCTGACACAGCTCCGCCGCGCCGAAACCCGGGCGGAACAGCGCCGCGTCGGCGTGGCGATGGATGTCAATAAAGCCGGGGGTAACGGTCCTGCCGGCGGCGTCGATAACATGAGCGGCGGACGCTGCGGACAAATCGCCGATGGCGGTGATCCTGCCGCCGGAAACGGCCACATCGGCCGCAAAGGCGGGGCGGCCCGTGCCGTCGATGACGGTGCCGCCCCGGATAAGGGTATCAAACATGGTCTGTGCCTCTCTCCTGCTTCCCTGCCGTCAGGGGCAGGGAGATACTGAAGGTGGTCACGCCGCCGCTGCTGTCACAGCGGAGGACGCCCCGGTGGGCGTCCACGATGGCTTTGGCAATGGGCAGGCCCAGGCCAAAGCTGTCGCCGTCGGTGCGGGCGTCGTCGGCGCGGTAAAAGCGGTCAAAAATGCGGGGGAGCTTGTCCGAAGGGATATCCGGCCCCTGATCGGTCACGGACACCACAGCGCGGCTGCCCTGCCGGACGGCGGTCAGGCGGATGGGCGTACCGGGTGCGGCGTATTTGACGGCGTTGTCCAGCAGCACCGCCAGGGCCTGGCCCAGCTTGGCACCGTCGCCCCGGACAGGAAGAGACGGCGCAATATCGTAATCCAGCACATGGCCGGCCTCAAAGGCCACCGGCTCAAACCGCAGGGCGGCAGTCACCGCCGCCTCCGACAGGTCGGTGACGGTGTCCGGCGGGCTGCCGGCGTTCTTCTGGGCGCGGAAGAGGGTGAGCATATCCTCCACCAGGGCCTTCATGCGGCGGCCCTCCGCCCGGATATTGTCCACGTAGACCGCCTGCTCCGGCGAAGCGCTCTGCTCCAGCAGCTCGGCGGAGGAAAGGATGACCGTCAGAGGGGTCTTCAGCTCATGGCTGGCGTCGGAGAGGAACTGCTCCTGCTGGGCCCAGGCGGCACCTACAGGCTTGGTAACCACACCGGAGAGTAGATAGCTGCACAGAAACAGCACCACCAGTGCGCCGCAGCCCACCAGAGAGCAGGCCTTCAGCAGTGTGTGCAGGGAGGTGTATTCCAGATAGGTATCGGTAAACGCAATGGCAGTAGTGGTGTAACCCCGCTGGCGCAGATAGCGCAGATGAAATTCGTCCAACGTGCCGGCGTCCTCGTCCGCCGCCAGGGCGGCAGTGACGATCTCCGCCATGCGGGTCTCGTCGCTGAGGTCGTAGTAGCTGTTGCCGGCCACGCGGACGGTGCCGCTGCCGTAGACCTCGGCCACGAAGCAGGGGATGCTGTCCATGCCGGGCTGGCTGCGGCCATAGTCGCCCTGCTCCAGCGCCTGATACAGCTGCTGCTGCACATTCTTGTGATAGTTGCCCCGGGAGATGAAGTACACCGCCGCGAACACCGCCAGCAGCACCAGCGAGATCAGCAGCATATTGGTGGCCACCACCTTCCAGCGAAGGTGCCGGATCATGCCTCCACCTCCAGACAATAACCCACCATACGGAGGGTCTTGATCTTCACAGTGGATTGCAGATGGGTGAGCTTGCGGCGAAGGAAGGAGATATAGACCTCCACGTTGTTGTCCTCGGCGGCGGAGTCGTAGCCCCAGACCTTCAGGATCAGCTGCTCCTTGGAGACGATCTGACTGCCGTTCCGCATCAGCAGCTCCATCAGGTCGTACTCCCGGCGGCTGAGGCGGACGCTTCGCGGGCCGCATTCCAGCAGGAATGTGCCCATGTGCAGCGTCAGGTCGCCGAAGGCCGTCGCCTCCGGGTCGGCAGCGGCGTCCTCACCGCCACGGCGCAGCAGGGACCGGATACAGGCAAGCAGCTCCTCCGGCTCGAAGGGTTTGGTCAAGTAGTAGTCCGCACCGGCGTCCAGGCCGCGGACGCGGTCATTCAGCTCACTGCGGGCGGTGAGCATCAGCACCGGCAGGCGGCTGCCGCCGCCGCGCAGCTGGCGCAGCAGGGCGAAGCCATCCATGCCGGGAAGCATGGCGTCCAGCACCAGCAGGTCGTAGATATCGCTGCGGGCGTTGTCCAGGCCGGAGATGCCGTCATAACACACGTCGGCGGTATAGCCCTGGCGGCGCAGCAGGTCCTGCAGGGTGCCCGCCAGGCGCTTTTCATCCTCCACGATCAGTATACGCATAGCCGCGCCTCCCTTTTCATGGCTTACAGCCCCGTCTCGGACAGGGTCAGGATCTGGGTCAGGGACGACTCCTCCATCCGGTAGATGGTGGTGTCGCCGTCCAGGGCCACATAGCGGCCGCCGTCGCCGGTGGACAGGCCGACGGCAAGGATCAGCGTCCGCTCGGCGCTGTTGTCAGCCAGGTAGTTCACCGTCAGCGTGACCTCCGGCGTGTCCAGGCCGCAGACGGCGGCCGCACCCTCCGCCGGGTCGTAGTCCACGCAGGCGGTGAGCGTCAGGGCAGCGATCTCATCAGCCAGGGCGGCGGTCTTTTCCGTGACGTCCCGGTTGGCGCTGCGGCGGGTACCGTCCTCGGCGGTGTAGAAGGAGACGGCAGCGGTGCCGTCGGCGCGCAGCAGACTTACGCTGACCAGCCTGTCCGGCTCGATGACCGGCAGAACGGGCAGGACCGCCATGGCGTAGATGCTGCGGCTGAGCAGCATCTTATTTTCGTCAGAGGTATAGCGCACCGTACCGGCAGGGGTGAGCACGTACCAACGGCCATCCGCGGCCTGGTCGCCGAGATAATAGACGACGTCCACGCCGTCGGAGGTGACGGTGATGTACTTCTTGGGAGCCTCCAGGCCATAGACGGCCAGCTCCTGCACATCGGCCACCGTTTCGCCGCTGTCCAGGGCGGCGGGCAGGGCCAGCAGGTCCTCCAGCGCCGTCTGGTCCAGGGGGAAGGCGGGGTCGTCAAACCAGGTCCAGGCGCCGGTTTCGTCCTTTTCAAAACGGAGGGTCACATCGCCGTCGCACAGGGCCAGGGCGGTGACGCCTTCTACGGGCGGGGCGGTCTGGGTGGAGGCGTCCACCATCTCTTTACCTTTTGTATTGCCGCAGGCGGACAGCAGCAGCGTCAACCCCAGCAAAAACGCCGTCAGGCGCAGAATTCGCTTTATCATGGCTTCGGTCTTCTCCTTTACTTTCGTTTACTTTCCGTTGCTTTTGCTGTATACATTCGCGTTCGCTATATGTTACGTTCGCTTTCAGTATAGCAACTTTTCAGGAAAAAGAAAAGTACATTCCGTGAATTCTCCCGTTCCCGGCGGCGCGGACGGACGAAGCGCAAAAAAGACCGGCCCGCGCCGGTCTTTTTTTGTCGTTACCCACAGAGATGCGGCAGGTGTGCTGTAATGGCCGAGACGGCAGTTCCGCGCCGGCCTTTTTCTTTGCGTTACTTGCAGAGATAGCTGAACCAGCCCTCACTGCTGCGCTGCTCGAACACATCCCAGCCGTCGGCCTTCAGCTTTTCCAGCACCTCCGCCGCCCGGTCGTCGATGATACCGGAGCAGAGGAAGAGGCCGCCGGGCTTCAGGAAGGGACGGACGTGGGGGCTGAGGCCCATGATGACATCCGCCACGATGTTGGCCACCACGATATCATAGCCGGCGCCCATCTCCTGCCGCAGGGCGGCGTCGGTGAGCACATTGCCCCAGCGGACGGTGTAGCGGTCCTTCCCGATGCCGTTCAGGGCGGCGTTCTCATAGGCCACGTCCACGCACTTCTCATCGATGTCGCAGGCGAAGGCGCTCTCCGCGCCCAGGCGCAGGGCGGCGATGGACAGGATGCCGCTGCCGCAGCCCAGGTCCAGGACACGCTCGCCGCCGTGGATGTGGGTATCCAGCGCCTGCAGGCACAGGCGGGTGGTGGCGTGGCTGCCGGTGCCGAAGGTCAGGCCGGGGTTCAGCACCAGCTTCACCCGCGTGGGGTCGGCGGCCTCCTCCCACTCCGGCACCACCAGCAGGCGGCTGCCGATCTCCATGGGCTTGTAAAACTGCTTCCAGTTGTTCTCCCAGTCCTCGTCGGCCACGTCGGCCATGGTCAGCAGCAGGGGCGCGTACTCCGGGTGGTCCTTTTTCAGCGCCGACATGGCCATACGCACGGCGGCCACGGTGCCGTAGGCGTCCTCGTTCCGTTCCAGATAGAACGTCACGCGGCTGACGCCCTTCTTCTGCGCCAGCAGGTCGTCATCCACATAATCCCAGTATTGGCGGTTGTTCTCCAGAAAGCTCTGAAAGTCCGCCTCGTCGTCGATCATCACGCCGGTAACGCCCTGCTGCTCCAGCATGTCCGTCACCGCGTCCAAGCCCGCGTGGCTCGTGTCGATCTTGAGTTCCAGCCAGTCCATAGGATGACCTCCCGCAAAGTTGAAATGCACCGTACACCGCCAGCGGCGACGGAGCTTGTGTCCCGCCGATGGCAAGCCTCTAACGGCAATGGATCTTGCGCCAAGACGAGGCGCCCCATCGATGTCGGATCTTGCGTCCTGCCGATGGCAAGCCTCTAACGGCAATGGATCTTGCGCCAAGACGAGGCGCGGCGGCGCAGGCGTACTTTGTGTACGGCAAGCCGCCGCAACGAAGTATTGGCGCAAGAGACGCGCCGTTATCTCTTGGTGCCTACGAAGAATATGCCCATGGTGTTCGGCCCCGTGTGACTGCCGATCACAGGCCCGATGTAGTTGATATAGACCTCCTTGACACCGTAGCGGGCCTTCATCTCCTCGGCCACGGCGCGGGCCTCCACCTCGCAGTCGGCATGGCAGATGAACATGACCTGCTCACTGGGCTCGATGCCCAGCTCGGCGATCTTGTCGATGAGGGCCTTCAGGCTGGCCTTACGGCCGCGGACCTTGCTGACGGGGACCAGCTTGCCCTCGTCGGAGGTATGCATGACGGGCTTGATGGAGAGCATGGAGCCGAAGAACGCGGCGCCGGCGCTGAGACGGCCGCCCATCTTCAGGTAGTTCAGGTCGTCCACGGTGAACCAGTGGTCGATGTGGAGCTTGTTGTCCTCCACCCACTGCACCAGCTCCTGAGCGGAGAGGCCCTCGCGCTTCTTCTGGACGGTCAGATAGAGCAGCAGGCCCTGGCCCAGAGAGGCGGAGAGGGAGTCCACCACATAGATGTTGGCATCGGGGAACTCCTCCTTCATGTCCTGGGCGGCGATGCACGCACTTTGGTAGGTGGTGGAGAGGGCGCTGGAGAAGTTGATGCTGACGATGTCCTTGCCGGCAGCCAGAATGGGGCGCATGGCCTCCTGAAACTGGCCTACGTTGGCGGCGGAGGTGGTGGCCAGCACGCCGCCGCGGATCTTGCCGTAGAAATCCTCGAAGCTGATGGCGCTGCCGTCCAGCAGGTTGGGGTAATCGTGCCCATCGATGTGGACGGTCAGGGGCACCACGGTCAGCTCCAGCTCCTTGGCCATGTGGTCGGTCAGGTCGCAGCAGCTGTCGGTCATAATGACATATTCGCGCATGGGATAAACCTCCTTGGGAGTGATATTCCCCGCTATCATAGCATGAAAACCGCCGCAGGAAAAGAGCCAAATTGTAAATAATACGGAATATTAGCAGAAATGCAGGTGTCTATCGCCTATTTCCCCACGCAGAAGCGGGAGAAGATGGTGTCTACCAGATCGTCGCGGACCTGTTTGCCGTTCAGCTCACCCAGCGCGGCCAGCGCCGCCTCGCAGTCGGTGAGCACCACGTCGGGGGTCATGCCGATACGGAGGGCGCCGCGGGCCTCGGCCACGGCGGAGAGGGCTCGGTTGGCGGCGTCGGCCTGACGGGCGTTGGTCAGCAGCGCGCCGCCGGCAGTCTCGCCCGACGGGAACTGCGCCGCGATGGCGTCGGTCAGCGTGTCCAGTCCCGCGCCGGTGGCGGCGGAGACGGACAGCACGTTGTCGAAGCGGTCCGCCAGGGCGCCGACGTCCAGCGTCCTGGGCAGGTCGGATTTATTGACGGCCACGATCAGGTGGGGGACGGTGTTGGCCAGGGCGATGGCGGCCTCGTCCTCCGCCGTCAGCTCCCGGGAGCCGTCCAGCACCAGCAGGGCCAGAGATGCCTGCTTCGCGGCGGCGCGGCTGCGCTCCACACCCATGGTCTCCACGGCGTCGCCGCCGTCGCGGATGCCCGCCGTGTCGATGAGCCGCAGGAGCACGCCGCCCACGGTGACCTTTTCCTCCACCGTGTCGCGGGTGGTGCCGGCGATGTCGGTGACGATAGCCCGGTCATAGCCCAGGAGGGCGTTCAGCAGAGAGGATTTGCCGGCGTTAGGCTTGCCCAGCAGCACCGTGGGCACGCCCAGCTTCAGCAAACGGCCGCGGGAAAACCCGGCCACCAGCGCTTCCAGATCGTTCTGGGCCCGGCGCAGGGTGTCCAGCATCTGCTCGCGTTGGAGATCCTCGATGTCCTCGTCCGGATAGTCTACCACGGCGTAAAACCGGGCGGCCATGTCCATGAGGCCGTCGTAGATACGCGCCACGGTGCGGCTCAGCGCGCCGTCCAGCTGGCAGACGGCGTTGTGGGCCTGCTGGGCCGTCTCGGCGTCGATCAGGTCCGCCACGGACTCCGCCTGGAGCAGGTCCAGCTGCCCGTTGAGAAAGGCCCGCTTGGTAAACTCGCCGGGACCGGCCTGGCGGCAGCCGGCGGCGAACAGGGCGCGGAGGCCCGTGTCCAGCACGATGGGGCTGCCGTGGCAGTGGAGCTCGGCGCAGTCCTCTCCGGTATAGCTGTGGGGCGCGGGGAAACGGACGCACAGCACGCTGTCGATGACCTGCCCCGTCTCGTCCAGCAGCTCACCCAGCACCATGGCGCGGGGGCGCTGCTGCGCGGCGGGCCTGCCGTTTTTGGCGCGGAACACCGCGTCCAGCGCGGCACAGGTATCCGGGCCGGACAGGCGCAGGATACCGATGGCGCTGGGCTGTCCGGGCGTGGCGATGGCGGCGATGGTGTCGGACATAGGCGGGACCTCCTTGCAGGGTGTTTTTCTCAGTATACCACAGGCGGCGGGAAAAAGAAATATCCCCCGGCGGACCGGGGGATATAAAAAACGATGCTTTACTTGATGGGCTCGCCGGCGGCTTCCTTGGCGGCGATCTCCTTCATGGCGTCCTTGTGGCTCAGGTTCACGCGGCCCTTCTCGTCGATCTCGGTGACCTTGACCCACATCATGTCGCCGATCTTGCAGGCGTCCTCCACCTTCTCGATGCGCTTGTCGGCCAGCTTGGAGATATGGACCAGACCGTCCTTGCCGGGGGCCAGCTCCACGAAGGCGCCGAAGGTCATCAGGCGCACGACGCGGCCGTAGTACAGCTGGCCCACCTCGGGCACGAAGACGATGTCGTCGATGCACTTCTTGGCCTTTTCGCAGCTCTCGGCATCGGGGGAGGCGATGTGGATGGTGCCGTCGTCGTCGATGTCGATCTTGGCGCCGGACTCGGCCACGATCTTCTGGATGACGGAGCCGCCCTTGCCGATGACGTCGCGGATCTTATCCGGGTCGATGTGCATGGTGACCATCTTGGGGGCGTACTTGCTGACCTCGGGCCGGGGCTGGGCGATGCAGGGCAGCATGACCTGGTCCAGGATCTGGCAGCGGGCGTCATAGGTGATGTCCAGCGCGTTTTTGATGATCTCCATGGTCAGACCGTCGTTCTTCAGGTCCATCTGGATGGCGGTGATGCCCTTCTTGGTGCCGGCCACCTTGAAGTCCATCTCGCCGTGGAAGTCCTCCACGCCCTGGATGTCGATGAAGGTGGTGAAGGAGCCGTCGTCATCCTGGATCAGGCCGCAGGAGATGCCGGCCACAGGGGCCTTGATGGGCACGCCGGCGTCCATGAGGGCCAGGGTGCTGCCGCAGATGGAGCCCTGGGACGTGGAGCCGTTGGAGGACACGACCTCGCTGACCACGCGGATGGCGTAGGGGAACTCCTCCACGGGAGGAATGACGGGCAGCAGAGCGCGCTCGGCCAGCGCGCCGTGGCCGATCTCGCGGCGGCCGGGGCTGCGGGCGGGCTTGGCCTCGCCCACGGAGTAGCCGGGGAAGTTGTAGTGGTGCATATAGCGCTTCTCCGTCTCCTCCCAGATGGTGTCCAGCTTCTGGTTGGCGGAGAGGGTATCCAGCGTGGCCACGGACAGGACCTGGGTCTGGCCGCGGGTGAACAGGCCGGAGCCGTGGACCCGGGGCAGCACGCCCACCTCGGCGTCCAGGGGACGGATCTCGTTCTTCTGGCGGCCATCCACACGGTGACCCTCCAGCAGCCACTTCTTGACGATCATCTTCTGGAACTTGTAGGTGATCTCCTCCAGGTACTGGTCCATGTTGGGATACTCTTCCAGGTACTTCTCGTGCCACTTCTCGATCATGGCGTTCCAGCGCTGCTCGCGGACGTTCTTGTCGTCGGTGTCCATGGCGGCCTTGGCCTCGTCCATGAAGTCGGCGGTGATCTTGTTGAACAGCTCGTAGTTGAAGTCGGCGTGGGGATAGTCGAACTTGGGCTTGCCGATCTCCTGCACCATCTGATTGATGAGGGCGATCTGCTTCTGGTTCTCCTCGTGGGCCTGCTTGATGGCCTCGAACATGACATCGTTGGGGACCTCGTTGGCGCCGGCCTCGATCATGACGACCTTCTTGCCGGTGGAGACGACGGTCACGTCCAGGTCGCTGACCTTGCGCTGCTCGCTGTCGGGGTTGAAGACCAGCTTGCCGTCCACCAGGCCCACCTTCAGGGCGGCCACGGGGCCGTTCCAGGGAATGTCGGAGATGGCCAGGGCGGCGGAGGTGCCGATCAGCGCGGCGATCTCGGGGGAGCAGTCGTGGTCCACGGCCATGACGGTGCACATGACGGACACGTCGTTGCGGAAGTCATAGGGGAACAGGGGGCGGATGGGGCGGTCGATGACGCGGGAGGTCAGGATGCCCTTCTCGCCAGGACGGCCCTCGCGGCGCATGAAGCTGCCGGGGATGCGGCCCACGGCGTACATCTTCTCCTCGAAGTCCACAGACAGGGGGAAGAAGTCGATGCCGTCGCGGGGACGGGGGGCGGCGGTGACGCAGCAGAGGACGCGGGTGTCGCCATAGCCCACCATGACGGCGGCGTTGGCAAGCTCGGCCAGCTTGCCGACCTCCAGCGTCAGGGGACGGCCGGCCAGGTCCATGGTGTATTTGTGATAGTGGGGGAACTGGCGCTTGGTGATGATCGTTGACATATCGTTTCTCCTTTTTTGTGAAATGGCATTCTGCCCGCGACCTATCGCCGTTAGCACTTGAAAACGCTCCGAAACCCTGAATTTCGGCGCATTTTCAACTGCTAATGGTCAATTTGTACACGGCGCAGAATGTGAAAGAAGGGTGATGCGCAAGCGCACATCACCCTGTTTCAACTTACTTACGCAGACCCAGCTTGGCGATCAGGGCACGATAACGCTCGATGTCCTTCTTGGCCAGGTAGTCCAGCAGACGACGGCGCTTACCGATCATCATCTGCATACCGCGGCGGCTGTGGAAGTCATGGGGATGGACCTTCAGGTGCGCGGTCAGCTGGTTGATACGCTCGGTGAGGATGGCCACCTGGACCTCGGGGGAGCCGGTGTCGGTCTCGTGGGTGCGATTGGCCTCGATGATAGAGGTCTTCTGGTCTTTCAGCATCATGGTTGTGTTTCCACCTTTCTTGAAATACGCCCGCAGCCTGGGCCGTGGGAGAGATGGAACGCTCCGCAGGGCTAAGGCAGGGGTCGGACGCGCTTAGCGCGTACTTTGAGATGATACCACAGAAAATCACCGTTGTAAAGTGGTTTTTGCGGCATTTCCGGGGATTTTTACGCCGTTACCTGAATGGCGGCCACGGGACAGCTGTCCGCCGCCTCCTGCACGCCGATCTTCTGCGCGTCCGGGATAGGGTCCACCGTCACCCGGGCGGGCTCGCCGCTGTTCAGCTCGAACACCTCCGGGCACAGCCCCGCGCACAGTCCGCACTGGATGCACGCCTTCTCCAACACCATTGCCTGCATGGAACACACCTCCTTTTGATTGATGGAAGTATTTTCCCCGGTTTGCGGCGGGGTTATTCAGCTCTCCGTGATGTGCCGGGCGAAGGCCGCCGCCTGCGCCTCGATGCCCGGCAGCTTCACAAGGCTGCCGCGCTCATTGGCCGTTTCCAGCAGGGAGAAGCGGGGCGGAAGGTAGAAGGACTTGTTCATATTCAGGGCGGAGATCAGCTGGCGGGCCAGCAGGTCGCCGCCGGAGTAGCCGGAGACGATCAGGCCGAAGATCCGCTTGTCGTACATACGGGTCTGGCGGAACAGGGCCGTGAGCCGGTTGACGCAGGCGGTCAGATTGGCAGCCAGGGCGTCGTTGTAGTTGGCGCAGAGCATGACCAGGGCGTCGCATTTCCGCACGGCGGGATAGACCTCGTCCACCATGGGGCCGCCGTAGAAGCAGCCGCCCTGCTCGCCGAAGTGGAGACAGGCGGTATAGCTGCACCCGTTGCAGTCGGCCATGGTGCCGTTGCGGAGGCAGATCTCCTGCACGCCGAGGTCCGACGGAAGGCCGGCCTTCACCAGCTCCCACAGGGCCAGGGTGTTGGACGTGGCGCGCTGGGAGGCGTGGAGAGCCAGCACATGGCGGACGGGAGCGGGCTTTTCCCAGCCGTCCAGGCGGGAGAGCAGCTCCGCCACGGCGGCATGGAAGGCCGTGACCTCATCGGTACCGCCGATCTGGGCCTGGGTGCGGAAATTCCGCAGGGAACCGGTGGCCTCCACCAGCGGGCGGCCGATGAAGCCGCAGCCCGCCTGGTTGGCGGCGAAGACCATGTCCCGGGCCACATCCTTGGTGTAGAACTCGCCCACGCCGGTGACGATGCACGCGCCGATACTGTCGGAGAGCAGGTCTGTGCTGCGGCGCAGGCGGGAGAGCATACGGTAATAGGCCATATTGCAGCCGCCCTCGTCCAGCGCCACGGCGAACAGCAAACGGCGGCCGGCCAGGTCCTCCAGCCCGTCATCGGGGTCGCGGATATCGCTGCCCGGGGGCAGCAGGGGCGCCAGCAGGTCCCGCAGGGCGGGGCTGCGGTCGTTTTCGGGGAGCAGAACGGTGAGCATGGCGGATACCTCCGTTATTCTATGGCGTTCAGCTTTGCCCGCGTCTCGTCCAGGCGCTTTTGCAGGGCAGGCGGCAGGGTCAGCGCCTCCGTCTCGATGCCGGCGGGGGTCAGACGATTGCGGCATCCCATGAACACCTGGCCGTCGTAGACGGAGGAATAATGCCACTGCCCCCGCAGCAGGGCCAGCAGGCTCAGCGCGCCGGAGGACAGGGCCGGGGCCACATAGGGCTTGTAGCCCAGCTTACGCATCTCCAGATTGGCGTGGGCCACCTTCTCCGTCAACTCACGGGAGAGGGCGTCGTCGTAGTGCGCAATGGAGTTGGCCAGCACCAGGTCCTCGCCGTGGGGGCCGAAGGCGCGGCCCTCGGTGAGGTAGGACGCGAAGCGAGGGTCCCTCCGGGCGTAGTACAGGGCGCGGGCGTGCATAACGCCCAGGCCGAAGCCCCGGACCTGGGCCGGGGACAGGCCGCTTTCACGCAGGACGGCACGGCAGAGTGGGTCCACCGGATCGCTGACCACGCAGAACAGGCCCCTGTACCGCCTGTCCCGGGCCATGCGGGCGTAGATGGACACCAGCTCCCGGTTCAGGCCGTACTGGGCCATGCGGACATCCCCCGCCGTAACGGAGGTATCCGGGATCATCCGGGAGGCGCAGAACAGGAACACGTCGCCGTCGAACAGCTGCTCCGGCGCGATGATGTCCACCGGGGGCAGCGCCGCACCGTCCGGGGACTGTATCTGGTTCAGCTCGAACTCCCAGCGCTCGGAAACGCCGGGGCGCACGTCGCAGATGCCGACGGAGCCTATCACGTCGCCGCCCATGAGCCGCAGGCCCGTCAGCAGCGTGCTGCCCACATCGCCCAGGGCCAGCAGGGTGACGCGGCACTTAGACGGGATGCGCGGCAGGTTGGTATCGTTGAGATCGATCATAGTGGTTTCTCCTGTTTCTATCTTTTTGCCTCCGGCGGGGTGCTGACGCGCAAATTTCACGCCAAGGCAGACCCCCTGAGGAGTAGAGAATGTGCCGGATTTTGCGTCCTGCCGATGACGAGGCGACGCCGCATAGTCTTGATAAAGGTTCAGATTTTGTGTCAAGACGAGGCGCGGAGGCGCAGGCGTACCGTGTGTACGTCAAGCCGACGCAACGAAGTATTGGCGCAAAAGATGTGCCTTTATCTGGGGCGCATACGTTTCAGGAGCTCTATATCTCCCTCAAGATACGTGCTGGCCGCGCGGCTCAGATCGTAGGTCATGCAGCCGCCCTTGTCGGGACAGAGGGGCAGGATGACCGCTTCGCCGAGACGGCTGAGGGTGAGGTTGCGGGCGTAGAGGGAACGGAACTCGGTCTCGAGGGCCAGAAGAATGTCGCGGGCGTTTTCGAGGCAGCAGAGGGAGAGCTCCCAGGCGGTCTCGTCGTCCATGCCGGTGTATTCGGGGGCGGCGTAGGGCAGGATGCGGTTGACGGCGGGCTGAAGGCCGCCGGGCAGGGCCTCGCTGCGGCGGACGGTATCGCCGCCGATGAAGGGATAGAGCGTGGACTCGACGAAGCGCAGGCGCAGGTTGGGCAGGTAGTAGATGGCGTCCACGTCGTAGCCCAGCTGCTCCATGAGGTCGCGGCCCATGCCGGTGAGGTAGCCCACCAGCACCTGATCCACGGGGGTGTTCGTCTCGGCGAGCAACGGGGCCAGGCGGCGGATGCGCTTGCCGTCGTGGAGCATATCGTCCACGAGAATGACGGGGCGGGCAAAGGCGTGGATGGTGCGGACCTGGTCGGGCAGGGGCGAGTAGTCGGGGTAGGCTTCGATGGAATAGGTGCTGAGGTCCGGCTCGTAGACCTTGTCGGTACGCAGGGTCTTGGTGACGGTGTTGGGCACGGCCACGCCGCGGAGGATCTTGCCGTAGGGGACGCAGATGTCCGGGCCGAGGACGCGGGGCGTGGTGGGCTCCGCGGGGACGCCGTTGCGGCCGGTGATACGCTGGAGCAGCCGGTGGTAGATGACGCCGGCGGACAGGCTGAGCACCAGAGATCCGGGCTGCAGCTTTGTCAGCGCCGCCTGCAGGCGGCGGTGGGCGGCGGCGATGGCGGCAAGCACCCGGGGCGAGGAGCTGAAGGGCGCCTTCACCGCGGTGTCCACGTTGCGGCTGAGGACGATGGGGCAGCGCATATCCACGGCCAGGGCGTCCGTGCTGTCACCCGCCGGGACGAAGCCCTGAAGCGTCAGCAGCTGGCGGCCGTAGCCGGAGGCGGCGCCCTCCAGGGGGACATACAGGGCATAGGTGAACTCACGGCTGAGAGCCAGGGTCAGCACCTCGGTGATGAGCAGCTGGCAGAGATCGCTCTGGCGCTCGCCCCGGGGCACGAACAGCCCGCTGATGAGCAGGGTGCGGCCGCCGGCGTTCTGGCGGACCAGGCCGGAGAGGGCCGGGTCGCCCAGGCGGGCGAAGAGGCGGGCGGAGTCCAGACAGGCGTAGCTGGCCGCGCCCAGAATGGTGCCGTCGGCGTCCCGGCAGACCATCACGTCGTCGCCGCGGCTCTCGATCTGCGCCCGCAGCGCCGCGGCGGTGGGCACGGAGAGCATGGTGCGGAGGAATTTCTCCGCCGTCTCCGGCGAGGCGGGCAGAAAGCTCAGGTCCTCGGTACGGAGGACGGGCTTGTCCTGGGGCTCGCGGAGGTACAGGCCGCGGCGGTAGATGAACTCCTGCACCGTGGGATCGATGAGGTTGGAGATGTCGCGGTTGGCATCCACCGCCTCGCGGATGCGGGTGGAGCTGATCTCCTCCAGCTGGGGCGGGAGCGTCAACTCCAGCACCTTGCCGGTGATGCAGCTGTAATCCGCCGGCTCGGCGTCCGGCTCGGTGCGGCGGAAGACCACGTGGTCGAAGGTGTGGATGGAGTCCGGCGTGACGGGCTTTTTGTAGGACGAGGCGTGGAGCACCACGTCGCTGCCCACCACGATGGACACGCTGCGGCCCGGGAAGGCGGCGCGCAGCTCGTGGAGGTTCTCCGGGTTGGCGATGTTCACCGGGAAGTCCTCCGGGAAAATGCTGACGTGGAACACGTCGGCCACGGCCATGGCGGCGATGCGCCGGCGCAGGCGGTAGGGCTGGGTCTTTTTGGACCAGGAGAACTCGTCAATGGCCAGCAGGACCTCGAAGCCCTGGTCGCGGATGGCCCGGACGATGCCCTTGTGGGACAGGGTGAAGGGGTCGAAGGTGCCGGGGAAGAAGGCCACGGGGCGGGGCGCGCCGAAGTCAAAGCCCTTGTGGAACAGGCGCTCCTCGGTGATGAAGCGGTAGAGCTTGCCCAGCATGGCGGCCCGGTAGTAGAACGTCAGACCCTCGCCGGGGAATTCGTCCTGGGCGGAGAGCAGCTTGCGCTGGGTGAGCATAAAGGCGCGGCGCTTTTCGTGGCGGCCCAGCTCTCCGGAGCCGAAGACCCGGCGGCCCAACACGAACAGGGCCTCCTGCCGGGTGGCGCCGTCAATGCCGCTGAGGCCCCGCATCAGCAGGCCCAGCAGCCGTTCACGGCGGCGGCGGTAGGCGTCGTCCGTCTCCGGGAAGCGGGAGCGATAGGCATCGTACGCCTCATAGATGACGCCCACGGTATCCAGCACGGAGGCGGTAACGCGGCTGTCGGAGGAGCTGAGGTTCACGCGAAGGTCGTCCAGCACCTCATCCAACTCCGCCGGGGGCAGCCACAGGGCAAAACGGCCCAGGTAGTCGGGGATATACTTGGTGAACTCCTGCTGGCCCAGCTCCAGGCCGCGGCACAGCTCCACCGCCACCTCGTTGCGCTGGTCGGCCGTCAGGCGGGGCGCCAGGGCCAGCAGGGCGTTGCCGGCGCTGTGGCGGACGGTGACGCGGTCGCTGACCTTGATGAGATTGGACAGGTGGGTGGCGATATGGAGGGCGGGGCTTTTGCCGCTGCGGGCAAAGTCCGTCAGCAGGCGCAGGTTGCCCTGCTTGGTGATCCACGGCGTGGCAGTCTTCAGGTTGTCCAGGAAGATCTCGGAGACCACGTCCTCCGGCAGAAGAAGGGGCGCGCCCTGAGAGAGCACATCCTGCTTGAGATAGCGCAGGGTGCCGCTGTCGCCGTCGGGGACGGCGGTCACGGCCTCCAGCGCGCGGCCGTCCTCCGGGTACAGGCGGGCGAGACGGTCCAGCAGCAGCACGGCGGCCATGCGGATGGTCAGGTCCTTACGCAGGGACAGGGCGGCGGCAAAGTCCGTCATCTGCCGGGCGCGGCTGGCCGTATAGGCCGTATCCGGCAGAGCGGCGGCGGTATCCAGCAGCTGGAAGGCGGTGTAGTCGTCCAGATCCTCCGGCCTGCGGTAGTAGGCGAACACCGGGGCCAGGAAGCGCTCCTCCCGGCCGGGGCAGTGGCTCAGCAGGGAGCCGACGGCGAATTTCAGGGTATAGCCGATCCAGCGGCGGTGCTGGGGCATGAGCTTATGGTCGGGATACAGTATCTTGTCCAGATAGAGCCTCCACTGGTCCACATCGGTGATGGCCCGGGGGTCCGGACGGATGTCGGCGGGGCGCTCCTTGGCGTAGCCGGCGTGGAAGCCGGCGATGATCTCGCCCAGCAGCGCCGCCGCCTGACGGCGGATATCGCCCTCGCGGTGCATCAGCAGCTCGTAGAGGAACGTCAGGGTCTGGACCTTCTGTGGGATATGCAGATAGAGGGAGTAGGACTCCATCACCGCCAGATAAGCGCGGAGACGGCGCCAATCCGTCTCGCCGCGGGCCTCCTCCAGCAGACGGGCGAAGCTGCGCTGATCGGTGAGGCGGTGCATCAGCTCCATATTGTGGCCCACGCAGCGGAGCGTCAGGGCGCGGAGGGCCTCGTCGTCGGTCATAAGGGCGGTGTGCTTCTCCGGCAGCGGGGGCGTATCGCCGCCGGACATGGTGACATCCACGCCGCAGCTGACCATGAACTGCTCAAAGTCCTCCAGCCGGGCGTAGACCCGGGTATAGCGCTTCTGCTTCTCGCCGTCCACGTCGTCCAGCTTGTCCAGGATCACCTGGAAGGCCTCGGCCAGAGTGGAGATACGTGTGATCTCCCGGCCCTGCGCATCGTGGAGCTGCTTGACGCGGAAGTCGGCGTAGATCAGCAGCAGCGCCTCCACGGAGAGGTAGTCGGGCTCCAGGTCCCAGACGGAGTGGTTGGCGGCCACGTGGCCGATATCGGTCATCCGGCGGCGGCGGAACCACTGGTCGGTGTAGAAATAGTGCAGGTAGGGCACGCGCTCGCCGGGGCGGCAGCCGAACTTGCCCAGATCGTGGCCGGCGGCGGCGCCGGAGACCAGGGCCACGTCCACGGCCACGCCGCTTTTCCGCAGGGCGCGGGCGGCGGTGACGGCGATGTGGTGGACGCCGGCGATATGCTCAAGGGTGCGGTAGGGCGTGACCTCCAGGCCCAAACGCATCAGCTCATAGACGAACTCCCGCCTCCACAGGCGCAGGAAGCGCTGATAGGACGGGGCACAGGGACTGCCGGCCAGCTCATCATCGGTCAGGAAATCGAAGGTCCAGGCCGGGTCGTGGGGCAGCAGCTCCGCCTCGGCGGCAAACAGCACCTGCAGCACCGACAGCAGGAACACCGCACCGGGGGCGAAGGGCTCCGCATCGGTCTTTTCCGGGTAGAGCAGGCGGCGGGCATAGTCGTAGGCATAGGCCAGCCAGCCCTCGGACGGTTCGCCGGGGCACAGCGTCTCCAGCTCCGGGCGGCAGAGGGACAGCACGTCGGCGCAGCGGAGGCGCGCGCCGCTGAACAGCCCGGCGAAGCGCTGCATATAGCCCTCGCTCTCGATGGTGCGGAGCAGGGCGTCCCCGGGGGCAAAATAGTCCGCGGCGGGACGGTCGGAAAGGCGGCGGCGCAGGGCCAGATCCATCTGGCGGATACGTTTTTTGTTCATGGCAAAACCTCCTGCCGGTGGTATCGTACGCGGGCCGTGTCCGCCGAAAGGCGCCCGTACACCGGTAAGATGTCCGGGATGGACACGGCACACCATAATAATAGGACACTCCCCCGCACGCTGTCAATATTCCGCGGGGCGTTTTGCCACCGTTTTGATACGGAACCTTAGTAAGGTCTTAAGCGTGTGTTCACGATTTGTTCACATTTTGAGGGCCAGGCGCATGATATGATATTGTCGGGGGCAGCGGCGGAACGGAATGACAATTTCTGCCGTCTAAGTAAATAGGCAAATCAACCCGCGGGCGCGCGGGAAGGAAAAAGGAGAACACGACATGAAAAAAGCGGCTTTTGTACTGGCGCTGGTGATGCTGCTGGGCTGTGTGTCCGGCTGCGGCGCAGCGGAGGGCGAGGCCTCCGTGCAGTCGGTGTCTATGATCTGCGGGCTGGGGTCCGTAGGTCTGGCGGACCGGTTCGCAGGCATCGTCAGCCCGCTGGGCGAGACGACCATCAAGAAAAACGACGCCATGACCATCGACACCATCAAGGTGAAAGTGGGCGACAGCGTGAAAAAGGGCGACGTGCTGCTGACCTATGACCTCAGCCAGATCCGCACCGACCTGGAGATGGCCCAGCTGGAGCTGGAGCAGCTGAACGCCACGCTGGAGGACCAGCAGGCGGAGCTGGAGCGTATACAGAAGCTGATGGACAGCACCTATGACGACGCCACCAAGCGGCAGTACGCCCTGGATCTGCGGGAGCAGAACGTGAAGGTGCTGGAGACGAAGGCCAACATCGCCACCAAGAAAAAGGACATTGAGAAGCTGAAGGCCAACACCGCCGACAGCACCGTCAAGTCCCCGGTGGACGGCGAGGTGCAGTCCCTGAACCCGGACGGCGGCACGGACAACTCCGGCAACGCCCTGCCGTTCATGACCATCGTGGAGACGGGCGGCTTCCGCATCAAGGGCTATGTGAATGAAAACAACGCCAGCGTGCTGACCGAGGGCACGGCGGTGGTCATCCGTTCCCGGGTCAGCGACCAGACGTGGAAGGGCAGCATCAGCTCCATCGACTGGAACAACGCCCAGCAGAGCCGCAGCGACTACGGCGACAGCGACACGGCCATGTCCAGCAAGTACCCCTTCTATGTGACGCTGGAGGGCGACGGCGAGGGCCTGCTGATGGGCCAGCACGTGTACATAGAGCCGGACTACGGTCAGGAGGACACCCAGGACGAGAGCCTGATCAACCTGCCCAGCTACTTCATCAACGACGCCGAGGGCAAGCCCTGGGTGTGGGCTCAGAACAGCAATGGCAAGCTGGAGAAGCGGAGCATCACCCTGGGCGAGTACAACACGGAGACGGACACCTATCCCGTGACGGACGGCCTGACGGCGGAGGACTACATCGCCTATCCCGACGACAGCCTGAAGGCGGGCATGACGTGCATCACCTATGACGACGCCACCTTTGACCCCAGCGCCGGCGGCAGCACGGGAGATATAGACGGCATGGTTGACACGGACGGCATGGAGGATATGGACGGCACGGGCAGCATGGACGGCATGGACGGCGGCGATATGCCCGCTGAGAACGACACCGTCACGGACGACGGCAGCACCGCAGCCGTGATTCCCGGCGGCGAGGCCGCCTCCGCGTCAGCGGTCATTCCGCCGATGGAGGGCTGAGCATGATTTTGGAAATGCGCGATATATGCAAGGACTACCCCATGGGGAAGTCCGTGGCACATATCCTGAAAAACGTGAACCTTGACGTGGAGGAGGGGGAATACCTCGCCATTATGGGCCCCTCCGGCAGCGGAAAGACCACGCTGATGAACCTGATCGGGTGTCTGGACGTGCCCACCAGCGGCAGCTATCTGCTGGGCGGGCGGGACGTGACCACCTGCAACAACAAGCAGCTGGCGGAGGTGCGGAACAAGGAGCTGGGCTTCGTGTTCCAGAGCTTTAATCTGCTGCCGAAGCTGACGGCGCTGGAAAACGTGGCGCTGCCCCTGCTGTACGGCGGGGTGAAGAAGGCGGAACGGCTGGAACGGGCCCGGGCCGCGCTGGAGACGGTGGGGCTTTCCGACCGGGTGGAGCACCGGCCGGACCAGCTGTCCGGCGGACAGTGCCAGCGGGTGGCTATCGCACGGGCCATCGTGGGCAATCCGAAGCTGCTGCTGGCCGACGAGCCCACCGGTGCGCTGGACAGCGCCAGCGGCGCGGCGGTGATGGAGCTGTTTCAGCAGCTGCATGACGGCGGCTCCACCATCATCATGATCACCCACGACCATTCCATCGCCAACCACGCCGCCAAGGTCATGACCATACGGGACGGCGTACTGTCGGGAGGTGACGACTATGAGTGAGAAGCTGACGCTGCGGGAAAAGCTGCATATCGGCGAAAAGCGCCCCGACGGTGAGAAGCCGCGCATGAGCAAGAAGCTGAAAAAGGGCATTATCGCCGCCGCCTGCGTGGTGGGCGTGTGCGGCGCGGTGTGGGGCGGACTGACCATCGCCCGGAACGCCCAGCGGGGCGACGTGAACGTATACGCCGTCAACGAGTGCGCCATGACCGACTACTGGGGGGACACCTCCAACACCAGCGGCATGGTGACCACGGACAAATTGCAGAAGATCTACATCTCCCAGAGCCAGACGGTGAAGAAGGTGTGGGTCAAGGAGGGCGACAGCGTCAAGAAGGGCACGGTGCTGGTGAGCTATGACTCCACCCTGACACAGGCCACCGTGGAGCGCGCCAAGATCGACTATGACCGGCAGACGGAGAACCTGGAGGTCATGAAAAACGAGCTGGAGCTGCTGAAGAAGGCGAAGAACAAGGAGACGCTGGAGGCGGAGTATGATAAGCTGGAAAAGGAGCTGAACAAGCTTATTGAGGACGCCACGAAAAGCCCGGACGATGACACGGACGTGGTGGATCTGACGCGTATCACCATTACCAACGACATGAAGCTGGGCACCGGCAGCGGCAACGACAAGGACAATGCCATCTATTACTACCGCACGACGGACAGCGACGGCGGCTTCGCGCTGTCGCAGGCTGACCTGATGGGCATTTTCAGCAGTCTGGGCAAGACGGACGGCACGCTGTATCTGGTGTTTGTCACCCGTGCGGGCAACAAGCTGGGCGGAGCTGTGATGGGCAACGAGGGCTATATCCTGACGGCGGTGACGGAGGATGTGCCCAGCGGCGGTGAAGCCGGTGGCGGCAGCCAAGACCCGCAGCAGCCCCCGGCCGGCGGCACAACGGCCAAAAAGCTGGTATCTGTGACCGTCAAGCCGTGGAACAACGGCTTCAAAGAGTTCACCGACGGCGCGCCGGATTACGGCGACAAGAAGGCCGAGATCGAGAAGCTGCAGCGGAAGATCGCCCAAATCCAGGAGCTGCTGGAGTCCTCCATGACCCAGCTGGATCTGAACAAGGCCATTCTGGAGAAGGCTCAGGCAGTAAAGGAGCAGGAGGTCAACCTGAAGGTGGCGAAGCTGAAGCTGGACAAGAAGCTGGCGGAGCTGGGCGACGGCAACGTGTACGCGGAGTTCGACGGCACGGTGAAGGCCGTGCGGGACCCGGACGAGGCCTATAACAACAGCGAGGCCGTGGTGGAGCTGTCCGGCGGCGGCGGATATTACGTCACTGGCACCCTCAGCGAGATGGATCTGGGCAGCGTGCAGGTGGGCGACAGCGTATCCATCAGCAGCTGGATGACCGGAGCGGCCTGCGAGGGCACCATCGTGTCCATCGACGACTATCCCACCAGCAACGGCAACAACTGGGGCGACGGCAACAGTAACGTGTCCTACTACCCCTTCAAGGTGTTTGTCACCGAGGACGCGAATTTGCAGCCCAATGACTATGTGGATATACAGTACCAGAAGGACACCAGCGCGGAAGAAAGCGGCAGCTCACTGTATTTGCAGAGTATGTTCATCCGGACCGACAACGGCAAGAGCTATGTGATGGCCCGGGGCGAGGACGGCAGACTGGAGCAGCGGTGGGTGCAGACCGGCCGGGATCTGTGGGGCAGCTACACCCAGATACGGGGCGGGCTGACCATCGACGACTATGTGGCGTTCCCCTATGGACGCGACGTGGTGGAGGGTGCCCACACCCAGGAGGCCACGACCGACCAGCTGTACAACTACGGCATATAAAGGAGGCGGGATAACCATATGTTGGAAAATATAAATCTCGCCTTTCAGGGCGTGTGGAGCCACAAGCTGCGGTCGTTTCTGACCATGCTGGGCATTATTATCGGTATCGCCGCGATCATCACCATCGTGTCCACCATTCAGGGCACCAACGAGCAGATCAAGCAGAACCTGATCGGCGCGGGCAACAACGTGGTGCGGGTGACCATCGGCGCCACGGACAGCCAAAACTATTTCGACCTGAACTACTCGGCGCTGCCGGAGGGTATCGACCCAGTGACCCGGGAGATGCGGGATGAGATGGAGAAGCTGGGCAGCGTGTCGCTGGTGAGTATGTACTACTCCCGGGATTGGTGCGACAACGTATACGTGGGCAATACGGCGTTCAGCGGGTCGCTGTACGGCGTGGACGACCACTATCTGACGGCCGTGGACTACGCGGTGAACTACGGACGCTCCTTCACGGCGGCGGACTATGAGAACCGGCGGAATGTGGCGCTGATCGACGCAAAGTCGGCAAAGTCGCTGTTCCAGGGCGAGAACCCCATCGGCGGCACCATCGAGATCAACGGGATGCCGTTCACCGTGGTGGGTGTGGTGTCCTCCCGGTCCAGCAGCGGACCGGTGATCAACAGCTTTAAGGATTATCAGATGTACGCCGGCAGCACAGCGGGGACCATCTTCATCCCGGACGTGTGCTGGTCGGTGCCGTACCGGTATGATGAACCCCAGTACGCGGCGGTGCGGGCCACCAGCACCAACGACATGACCGCCGCCGGCGACAATGTGGCCAAGTATCTGAACGAGAACGCCATCCGGACCACGAAGTACAAGTACGAGTCCAAGGACCTTCTGCAGCAGGCCAGCGATCTGCAGAGCCTGTCGGAGAGCACCAACAAGCAATTGATCTGGATCGCGGCTATCTCGCTGGTGGTGGGCGGCATCGGCGTGATGAACATCATGCTGGTGTCCGTGACAGAGCGCACCCGCGAGATCGGATTGAAGATCGCCATCGGCGCGCAGCAGAGCCGCATCCTCTGGCAGTTCCTGACGGAGGCGGCGGTGCTGACCAGCATGGGCGGCATACTGGGCGTGGCTACGGGCATCGGCCTGGCGGAGATGATGTCCCACATCATGGGGACACCGGTGGCCATCAGCGTACCGGCGTGCATCATCGCCGTGGCCTTCTCCATGGTCATCGGCGTGGTGTTCGGCCTGGTGCCGGCCATGAAGGCATCGAAGCTGAACCCCATCGAAGCCCTGCGGAGAGAATGATACGCAGAAAGAAAAGACCGGCTTTCGCCGGTCTTTTTCTCTGTCTGCTCCCGGCGAAGACACAGCGAAAGCAGAAAACAGCCCCCGGCAGGGGGCTGTTTCTTTATTTACTGCGGCAGCTCGCCGGGGGCGACCAGGATGATCTTGTCGGCCCGGTCATAGTCGCTGTACGCCTCCTTGGTGCTGCGGAGGAGCGTACCGTCGCCGGCGTAGACGTTGCGGTAGGTCTGGACGGCGTAGCCGTTGTGGCCGTACTGCTCCACCTCGCTGGTGCCGGGGGCGATGCGCTCGGACTCCTGATAGACCGTCTTGCGCTCGGAGTAGGAGAGGAACTGGTTGGTCATCTCCACATAGTGGTCGTCGGTCTTGGTGCCCAGCAGGGTGATGGTCAGCTGGTTGGTCTCGTCGTTGTAGCTGGTGGTGATCTTGATGGGGTAGTTGGTGCTGTTGCGGAAGGCAAAGTCCGGGCCGCCCCAGCTGACCGTGGCATCACAGCCCGTGACGGGCATATAGCCGGGGTCGAACATATGGGCGTAGCGCAGGACGATCTGCAGGTCCGCCATGAGGGCGGAATAGTACAGCGTGGAGGATACCTGGCAGATACCGCCGCCGATGGAGGTAACGGTCTTGCCGCCGGAGTAGGCGGCGGCGGGCTGGAAGCCCCGGGCCTCGGTGCGCTGGCCCACAGTGGCGTTGTACCAGAACTCCTCGCCGGGGTTATAGATACGGCCGTTGATGGCGGCGGAGGCCAGCTTGATGTTCTGGCGGCGGCCCCAGGGGCCGGCGCAGGTGGTGGTGCAGGTGCCGATCACGTCCCGGAACATGGCCTGCTCCAGCTCCTCGGTGGCGGCGGGCGGGAACTGCACCTGGGCGTCAGCCAGGAATTCCTCGCCCGGCTGGGCGGCGTCCAGTTGCTTTTGCACCGTCTCCACATCGAACTGTACGCCCACGCGGGACTGGGTGGGCTTGCCGGTGGATTTGTCGCAGATGGCGGCGGCCATGGTGCCGGCGATCTCGTCGTGGAGCGCCTGCACGTCCATGGGCGCGGCGGTGTGGGCCGCGAACACACATTCCACGGACCGGGCTGCCGCGGACAGGTCGCGGCTCTCGAAGCGCTGCGCCAACTCGGCGCGCAGCGCCGCCGCGTCCAGCTTCTCGCCGTCCTGCGGCTTGGTGATGTACAGGCCCTCACCCTCCGCCAGCCGGTAGCCGCCGTCCGTTACGGTGCAGCCCACGGTGTCGGACAGCTGTTCACAGGCGGCGGTAAGCTTCGCCTCGTCCACGTCCAGCTGGGGCGTGACATCCACGGCCCTGAACCAGCTCTCGATAAAGCGCCAGCCGCCGCGGAGGAACGCGGTCACATCGCTGCCCCAGCCCCGGTCCTGCACGTCGCAGCCGGCAGCCTTGGAGATATAGACGGGCAGAACGGTGACGCCCAGGTCGGAAAGGGTGGTGCTGCCGATCTCCTGCCCGTCACGGGTCAGGCGGATGGTCATGCCGTCCAGCAGGGCACTCCCCTGCTCCGTCCAGCGCTGCTCGGCCTCCTGCGCCGACAGGCCGGACATATCCATGCCCAGCACGGAGGTGTTGGGAAACGCCGTGTGGGAATACAGCGCGTTGGCGGCCACACAGCAGCCCGCGTAGGCCAGCACCAGCACCGCAGCGATGATGCCGATGATCAATCCGGCCCTTTTTCCGGGGGTCTTGGGAGGCTTTTCTTCCGGGGCCGCGCGCTTGCCGGCCGTCTCCGGCGCGGGATCGGCGGTAACAGAGGACATATTCAACTCGTCGCTCATGGTGTCCCCTCCTTTGTATCATCAGGTTTGGGCAATACCGGCAAAATGCCGTGCCGTTACTGCATTGTATCACGGTTTGTCAAGGAATGGGTTACAAAAGCGTTACGACACCTCTTTCTGCGGCTTTGCGCGGGGGATGGTGACGGTGAGGCAGATGGCGTCCTCCGTATCCCGGCGGGAGACTTTGGCGCCGACGCCGGCGGTCTGCATGAGCCGGACGCCCCGGTCCACGCTGTTGAGGAACAGCCGGACGTCTTTTAGGATATAGGTGCTGCGGCGGCGGGGCTGCGTCGTCTGGTTTTGCGCGACCAGACGGTCTATGTAACCTTCGGCATCGGCGACGTTCAGCTGGTTTTTGCCGATATGCTCGACGGCGGCAAGGCGCTGCTCCGGGTCCTCCAGACGCAGGAGGGCGCGGGCGTGGCGCTCGGTCAGGCCGTAGTGGTGCAGAGCCTCCGCCACCGGCTCCTCCAACCGGAGCAGACGCAGTTTGTTGGCCACGGCGGACTGGCTGCGGCCCAGCTTTTCTGCCGCCTGCTGCTGACTGAGCCCGTAGCGGCGGAGCAGGCGGGCGATGGCGGCCGCCTCCTCCATGTAGTCCAGGTCTCGGCGCTGGAGGTTCTCGATCAGGGCCAGCAGGGCGGCGTCCTCCTCATCCACCCGGGCCAGCAGACAGGGCACCTGCCGCAGCCCGGCGATCCGCGCCGCCCGCCAGCGGCGCTCGCCGGCCACCAGCTCATAGACTGCGCCCTGCTGCCGGACGGTGAGCGGCTGCAGAATGCCGTAGGCGGCGATGCTGGCCGCCAGCTCCTGCAAACTCTCCGAGTCGAACCGACGGCGGGGCTGCTGGGGGTTGGGACGGATATCGTTGATGGGTATGTATCGCACACGGGCAGAGAGGAAATCGGTCTTCTGGTCTTTTTTCATGGCGGTCGCCTCCTTTTTTTGCCTATTGTACGGCGGGAGGCCTGTCGAAAGCGGGCGAAGACCGTCGGGAAATAAAAAAATGCACCCGCCCCTGTCGGGACGGGTGCGGCTGTCACTGCTTTGTGCGGATATCCTCGCCGAAGAAGGGCAGGATCTGGTAGGCGCCCTCGATACGGGAGAGGATGGGCGCGCCGTAGCGATGGCCCAGCTCCTCCGGGGCCAGGTTGGTGCTGATGATGGTGGACCTGCCGGAGAGCATACGGCCGTTGACGATCTGATAGAGGGCGCTCTGGACAAAGGCGGTGGTCATCTCGGTGCCCAGGTCATCCAGGATCAGCAGGTCGCAGCTCTCGCAGCGGCGGACGTCGGCATCGCTGACCTCGTCGGGGCGGAACTTGGCGTCCTCATAGCGGGAGAAAACGCTGATCGCGGTGTCGTAGACCACGGAGAAGCCGGCGTCGCTGACCTCCCGGGCGATGCAGGCGGAGAGGAACGTCTTGCCCAGGCCGGTGCCGCCGGAGAGCAGCAGGCTGCCGCTGCCCCGGGAGAACTGGCGGGCAAAGTCCCGGCAGACGTCGAAGTTGCGCTCCATGTTGGCCCGGGGCGAAACGCCGTAGCTGTCCCACACGGCGCTGTCGTACAGGTCGAAGCGGAAGGTGTCGAACCGGGCCTCGCCCAAGGGAAGAAGCCGGGAGAGCTCCGCCAGCTGTTCGCGGGCGTAGTACTGCTTCAGGCAAACGCAGACGCCGGACCGGGTATAGCCGGTGTCGCCGCAGAGGGGACAGGCGGGCTTGTCCTCCAGATAGTCGGCGGGATAGCCCATGTCCTCCAGCAGGGTGGCGCGCTCGCGCTGCAGGGAGAGATTTTCGTCCCGCAGGACCCGCAGGGCGGGCAGCGGGTCCTCGCCCTTTTTGGCGGCGGCGGCCACGATGCGGCTCATGGTGGTGCGGAGGGTGCGGTCGATGTCCCGCAGGCGGGGCTGGCGGGCAAAGACCTCCCGGCGGCGCTGGTCCAGCTCGGCCTCCCGGCGCTGGCGGGCCTGGTCAAAGCGGGCAATGGCCCGCTGCATGATGATACCGTCGTATGACATACTCTCACCTCTTGATATAGCGGCGCATCCAGGCGTCCTTGTCCCCGGTGGGGGCGGCGGACTTACCGGCGGCAGCGGGCCGCTTGCCGGCCGCCTCGCCCTCCTCTACCTGGCGGGGCGTATGCCAGCCGGCGTCGTGCCAGCGGCGCAGGATGCCGTTAAGATAGCGCCAGTTCAGGTCCTTTTTGTAGAACACCGTGCGCTCATAGGCCAGAGCCACCGTCTCCGGTGGGAAGCCCATGTCCATCCACTGGTCGATGTAGCGGCGTTCGGCCTCCACCGGCGGCCTGTTAAGAATTCGTAAATTCGACAAATAGGAAGTGTACTTCCTGTTGCGCTCTGCCCATTTTTTCAGGTATACCGCGGCAGAATTCTGGTCAAATATGCCAAGCTGTGCCCAGCGATATCCCTCTTTTTCCACCTGGCGCATGGTTGGGCGTCTACCCTCGCCCCACTGGCTGCGGGCCCGTTCGACACAGTGGCACACCAGGAGATAGATCACGTCGGCGGGCATACCCAGGTCATCGTAAAGACCGGCCAATATCTGCAAGTCGGCGGTGCGGAGCTTCTTGCCCAGCTGCTGCTCCGTCTGTGGCACCAGCAGGCGGAAGCCCTCGTTGTCCGTCAGCAGTCCGGCGATGTCCTGGGCGGTGTAGACCGGGCGTTCGTCCGCCGGATCGGGCGGTGCCTGGCGGGCCGGTCGAGGCAGCAGGTCCAGGTCCTGAAGGACCTTCTCCGCCGCGTCGATCCGCAGGCGGCTGATGGGCAGGACCTTTTCCAGCTCCTCCGGTGTGACGCCCCGGCCGAAGCGGCGCAGGGCCAGATACAGCAGGGCGGCGTCGCCCTGCCCGCTTTGCAGCAGCTTGTCGACCGCATCGGCGGGCAGCGTCAGCTGCTCCTGCCTGTTCCGAAGTATATAGCCGTCCATGGCGATGACCTCCCCTCTCATTCGTGCTCTCCATTCTACACGAAAAAGGGGTCGGCGTAAAGCGGGGCGGGACAACTTTTTACAAATTTCCGCTTTTCGCCAAAATAGACTTTTCTCCGGCGGGTTTTGTGGTATAATGCTATTTGTATAAGTATATATACCCAACGAAATGAATTAAGGAGGGTTTTGGCATGGCGAACCGGGTAACGATGTCTATCTGCGGCACGGAGTATATCCTCGTAGCGGAGGAGGACGCCGCCTACATGGAGAAGATCGGCAACATGGTGGATGCGGAGATGCAGAAGCTGATGGACAGCGCCCACATGAGCCGTGACGCGGCGGCGGTGCTGGCGGCGGTCAATCTGGCGGACCAGCTCACCAAGGCGCAGGAGGGCGCGGAAAATCTGCGCCGGCAGGTAAAGACCTATCTGGACGAGGCCAGCCGCGCCAAGAACGAGGCGGCGGAGCTGCGCCGGAAGCTGCAGAACGCCCAGAACCAGAACAACCGCCGGTGATGATGGAGCTTTTGGCCCCCGCGGGGGGATATGAGGCACTGACCGCCGCGGTGCAGAACGGCGCGGACGCGGTGTATATGGGCTTCGGTGCGTTCAACGCGCGGCGGAGCGCGAAAAACTTTACCGACGAGGAATTCGCGTCGGCGGTGCGGTATTGCCATCTGCGGGGCGTGCGGGTCTTTTTGACCCTGAACACCCTGCTGACCGACCGGGAGCTGCCCGGGGCGGCCGCGTCGCTGCAGAAGGCCAGCGCCATGGGCGTGGACGCGGTGCTGGTGCAGGACTGGGGCCTGCTGACCCTGGCAAAGGAGATCGTGCCGGACCTGCCTCTTCACGCCAGCACGCAGATGAGCCTGTTCACGCTGGGCGGCGCCAATGCGGCCGCGGCGTTGGGCATGGAGCGCGTGGTGCTGGCCCGGGAGCTGGACCGGGACGAGGTATGGGAGATCTGCGCCGGCTGCGGCGCGGAGATCGAGGTGTTCGGCCACGGGGCGCTGTGTATGTGCTACTCCGGCCAGTGCGAGATGAGCGCTGTGCTGGGGCAGCGCAGCGGCAACCGGGGCGCCTGCGCCCAGCCCTGCCGTCTGCCCTACGGCGTGAACGGCCCCTGCCGGGACGCGCATCCCCTGAGCCTGAAGGACGCCAACCTGTCCGCCTATCTGCGGGATATGGCGTCTATGGGCGTGGCCTGCCTGAAGCTGGAGGGACGGCTGAAGCGCCCGGAATACGTGGCCGTGGTAACGGGCATCTACCGCCGCCTGCTGGACGAAAGGCGGCTGCCCACGGCGGAGGAGTCCCGGGCGCTGGAACAGGCCTTCTCCCGCAGCGGCTTCACCGACGGCTACTGGCTTGGTAAAAAGGGCAAGGCCATGTTCGGCACCCGGCCGGAGAACGTACCGGAGCCGAAGGCGCTGTTCGCCGCGGCCCGTGAGACCTATGAAAACGGAAAAGAGAACCGGAAAATACCGGTGAACCTGCATCTGACGGTGCGCCGGGGCGAACCGGTGCGGCTGAGCGGCGCGTGCGCCGTCCGGAACGGCGTGACCATAGCCTTAGCCACGGGCGATGCGCCGGAGGAAGCCCGGAACCGCGCCGTGACGGAGGAGGAACTGCGGCAGCGGCTGACCAAGACTGGCGGCACAGTGTTCGCGGCGGATCAGATCGAAATAGAGCTGGACGAGGGGCTGATGGTGTCCGCCAGCGCGGTGAACGCGCTGCGGCGGGAGCTGCTGGACGAGCTGGCGGATCGGCGGATGGACACTCCAAAGCGCCGTGAGCTGCCCGCCTCTCCCCTGCCGGAGGCCCCGGCGGGCGCGGCGAAGCTGGACTTTACCGTGTCCATCAGCAGGCCCGATCAGCTGACGGCCGAGCTGCTGGCGGAACGCCCCGCCATCGTGTATATCCCGGCGGAGCTGCTGGATAAGATGGACCTGATGCCCTATACCGGGCAGGCGGAGTTCTGCGCGGTGCTGCCCCGGATATTCCGCACGGCGGACGAACCGGTGTTCCGGGATATTCTGCAGCGGCACCCGGAGGTCGCCTCCGCGGCCATCGGCAACCTGGGCCATCTGGCCATCGTGAAGGGACTGGGCAAAACGCTCCGCGGCGACTTCGGCCTGAACGTGTACAACAGCCGGGCGGTGCGCTTCTGGCAGGAGCAGGGGCTGTCGTCCGTGACGGCCAGCTTTGAGCTGCGGTGGCAGCAGGTGCGGGACCTGGGAAAATATGCGGACTGCGAGGCCCTTGTCTATGGCCGCCTGCCGCTGATGATCACCGAAAACTGCGTGACGAAGAACAGCGCGGGCTGCGCCCATGGGGCGGGCAGCGTGCTGACCGACCGGCGGGGCGAGCAGTTCCCGGTGCTGTGCGCCTACGGGTGCCGGTGCGAGATCGAGAACGGAAAGACGCTGGTGCTGGCGGACAAGCCGGAGGTGTTCCGGTGTGGCCTGCGGTACGGACGCCTGCGGTTTACCACAGAGACGGCGGCGGAGTGCGCGGCGCTTCTCCGCGCCCACAGGGCCGGGACCGTCACCGCCGACGACAACAGCACACGCGGGCTGTTCTACCGGGGCGTAGAGTAAAACAAATGGTATAACACTCGTTATAATTTACAAACCGTATTCAATTTCAGGAGAAAAAGGTGTTACTATGGAGCTGAAGATCAAGGCCCTGTCCCCCAAGATCGGGACGGAGATACCCCTCCCCCGCTTTGCCACCGCCGGCGCGGCCTGCATGGACCTGTGTGCCTGCATCGACGAGGCGGTGACGCTGGCAGCCGGGGAACGGCGGCTGGTGCCCACCGGCATCGCCATCGCCCTGCCGTCGGCGGACTACGCGGCGCTGGTGTTCGCCCGCAGCGGGCTGGGCATCAAGAAGGGCGTGTGCCTTTCCAACGGCGTGGGCGTCATCGACAGCGACTACCGGGGTGAGATCGGCGTGGGGCTGGTGAACCTGGGAAGCGAACCGTACACGGTGCAGCCCGGGGACCGGATCGCCCAGCTGATGGTGGTGCCGGTGGTGCAGCCCACGGTGACGGTGGCGGAGGACCTGGACGAGACGGACCGGGGCGCCGGCGGCTTCGGCTCCACAGGCAGGTGACGTATATGGCAAAGATCGTGCTGGCCTCCGGGTCCCCCCGGCGGCAGGAGCTTTTGCGTCGGATGGGCATCACCGACTTTACCGTCCGGGTGCCGGAGGTGGAGGAATACTTCCCCGCCGGGCTGACGCCGGAGGAGACGGTGTGCTACATCTCCCGGGAGAAATCCCAGGCGGTGGCGTCCGACGCGGACGAGATCGTCATCACGGCGGATACGATGGTGTTTCTGGACGACAAGAAGCTGGGCAAGCCCGCCGACGAGGCGGAGGCCCTGCAAATGCTGACGGCCCTGCAGGGTCGGCGCCACACCGTCTGTACCGGTGTGACGGTGCGGCAGGGGGAGAAAGCCCTGACCCGCGCCCAGCACACGGACGTGTATTTCCGTCCGGCCACACAGCGGGAGCTGAAGGCCTACATCGCCGGGGGCGAGCCCATGGACAAGGCCGGGGCCTACGGCGTACAGGGGCAGGGCGCGCTGCTGGTGGAGCGCATCGACGGCGACTTTTTCAACGTGATGGGGCTGCCGGTGGTGCTGCTGGCGGAGATGCTGGGCGAATTCGGGATACAGCTGCTGGGATAATGCCCCTTTCGCTCCCTCTGAGAGGGTGCGCTGCCGCCTCCCCTGCCGGGGGAGACTTCAGAGAGGAACAAACGACACATGAAGCGATTTTTTACGAAAACGGGAATATGGCTGCTGGCCGCGGCGGCCACCATCGCGGTGGTGCTGTGCGTGGTGTCGGCCCTGAGCTCCGGAACGGGGCTGCTGCACAATGCCCTAGGCGTGATCGCCTCGCCCTTCCGGGCGGCGGGTTCCGCCGTGGCGGGCTGGGTCGGCGGCATTAGCCAGCGGTTTGAGGACGTGGAGACCCTGCAGCAGGAGAACGACGAGCTGCGGCAGCAGATCGCGGAGCTGGAGGAACAGCTGCGGCAGATGGAGCCGGCGGCGACCGAGAATAAAGAGCTGCGCCAGCTGCTGGGCCTGCGGCAGCAGCGCAGCGACCTGGTGTTCGAGGCGGCCCGCGTCACCCAGCGCGACGTGTCCAACTGGGCCAGCACGCTGGTGCTGGACCGGGGCAGTCAGCACGGCGTGGCCATAGGCGACTGCGCGGTGGACAGCGCCGGGAACCTGGTGGGTGTGGTCACAGACGTGGGCCTGAACTGGTGCCGGCTGTCCACGGTGCTGGACACGGACTCCCAGTTCGGTGCGCGGGTATTCCGCACCGGCGAGACGGCGGTGGCCGGCGGCGACCTGGCGCTGATGGCCGAGGGCAGGCTGCGGCTGCAATATCTCAGCGACAGCGCGAACCTGATCAAGGGCGATGTGATCGTCACGTCCGGACTGGGCGGCTACTATCCCGCCGGTCTGGTGATCGGTACGGTGGAGTCCGTGCAGACGGATGACGGCGGGCTGGCGCGGTACGCGGTGCTCTCGCCCAAGTGCGATGTGGCGGCGATACAGGAGATGTTTATTATCACGGATTTTGACGTGATCCAATGACGGAGGACGGCTATGACACGGCGGGCGATACTGCTGAAGTGGATATTGTACTGTCTGTGCGCGCTGGCGCTGGCACTGCTGCAGGGGCTGGTGCTTGTATACGTGCGGGTATGGGGCGTGCACCCGTTCCTGCTGCCGGCCATTGCGGTGATACCGGCCACGCTGGAGCGCAACGAGCAGGCGCTGCTGTATGCGGTATTTTTCGGGCTGGTGTGCGACCTTCTCTCGCCGGTGACGGGCCTGCCGTGCTTTTACGCGCTGGCGTTCCTGCTTGGCGCGGCGGCAGCGTGGCTGCTGAGCGGGCAGGTCATCATGGCGGGCGTGGTGTGCTCGCTGGTGGTGACAGGCGTATGTATGCTGCTCTGCGGACTGCTGCACATGGCGGTGCTGGCGGGACACAGCGGCGCGGGGCTGACCGCGGCGGGCCTGCTGCTGGGCAGGGAGCTTTTGGTATCGCTGCCCTTCGCGGCGGCGGCGCACCCGCTGTTCCGGTGGGCACAGCGGCGGACACTGAGCGAATGACCATAGGAGAACCAAGCTATGATGAAAAATCCTCACCCCTCCCGGCGGCGGGTATATGTGCTGCTGGGGTTTTTCTGTGCGTTTCTGGTGCTGTTTTTTGCGGTGCTGTATGACGCACAGGTGGTACACGGCAGCGAAAATCGGGCCAGATCCATCACCAGCAACACCGCCAGCGAAACGGTGACCGCCTCCCGGGGCATCATTACCGACCGGAATGGCAAGGTGCTGGTGAGCAACCGGCTGGCCTATACGCTGGTGGTAGATAAGAGCAGCTTCGGCAAGGACGAGGCCGCGCTGAACGACGCCATCTGGCAGCTGATACAGCTGTGTCAGGAGCAGGGCGTCACATGGAACGACACCCTGCCCATGACCACAGGGTCCTCTCCCCAGCTGACCAGCAAAAGCCTGACCGAGAGCTTCCGGGAGTATCTGGACGACAACAAGCTGCCCACGGACGGCGGCAGCGCGGAAGTGCTGGCCGCCATGCGGAAGCTCTACAAGGTCGATGACAGCTATACCGACGCGCAGGCGCGTCTGATCGTGGGCGTGCGGTATGAACTGGACGGGCGTAGCAGCTACACCTTTGCCGAGGATGTATCCACGGAGCTGCTGGGCCGCATCACCGACGGAAAGTACCGGGGCGTGACCATCAAGACAGCGGCGGCGCGGGTGTACAACACCAAGCTGGCGGCGCACATTCTGGGCACCGTGGGCGCCATATGGCAGGAGGAGTGGCGCAGCGACGAGAGCACCGGCTATGTGGGCTACGCCGACAAGGGCTACAATATGAATGACCTGGTGGGCAAGGACGGCGTGGAGAAGGCCTTTGAGGAATATCTCCACGGCAAGGACGGCAAGCGGCTCATCACCACCGACGAGAACGGCAAGATCACCGGCGAGCTGTACACCCGGGAGCCCCAGCCCGGCGGCACCGTGGCGCTGACCATCGACATCGACCTGCAGCAGGTGGTGGAGGACACGCTGGCCAGTACCATTCAGGGCATGATCGACAAGGACAGCAACGAGCGCGGCGGCGCGGCGGCGGTCATTCAGGTCGGCACCGGCGAGGTACTGGCCATGGCCAGCTACCCCACCTACGATCTGGAGACGTTCAACCAGGACTATGATGAGCTGGTGAAGGACGAACGCCTGCCCATGTTTAACCGGGCCACCCAGGGCGTGTACGCCCCCGGCTCCACCTTCAAGCTGTGCACGTCCGTGGCGGCGCTGGAGGAGGGCATCATCACCCCCAGTACGATCATTGAGGACAAGGGTATCTACACCTACTATGTGGACCCGCAGCCCATGTGCTGGATCTGGCGGCAGGCCCACACCACCCACGGGCGCATCAACGTCAGTCAGGCCATCGTGGACTCCTGCAACTACTTCTACTACGAGGTGGGCCGGCTGACAGGTATCAAGAAGCTGGACGAGTACGCCACAGCCTTCGGCCTGGGGCAGTCCACGGGCATTGAGATCGGCGACGTCAGCGGCGTGCTGGCCTCCCCGGAGTGGGCGGAGGCCCACGACCGTGAGTGGACTGACGGCCAGACCATCACGGCAGCCATCGGCCAGTCCTACAACCTGTTCACCCCCCTGCAGCTGGCCAACTATGTGGCCACGCTGGTATCCGGCGGCGAGCACTATGAGGCACATCTTCTGAAAAACGTAAAATCTTATGATAATTCACGAGTTATCGGCGTATATGGCAAGGGGCCGCTGAACGACCTGAACATCTCGGACAGCACCATGGCGGCGGTGACCAAGGGTATGCACGATCTGACCTATGACTCCCTGCGGAGCGCCTTTTCCCGCTGTGTGGTGGAGGCCGGTGCCAAGACCGGCTCGGCCCAGGTGGGTACGGATATCGCCAACGGCACCTTTGTGGCCTACGCCCCCTATGACGATCCGGAGATCGCCATCGCCATCGTGGTGGAGAAGGGCGGCAGCGGCAGTCTGCTGGCCAATGCGGCCGTGGACATCATCAACGCCTGGTTCACCCGGGACGGCACCGGCGCCACCGCCGCCGGCGAGGACACGCTGATGCGGTAAATCTGTTATAGAGACAAGAGGCACACATGGGACCCTATTTCAATTCGAGAGACAAACATTATAAAGACCCCTTCGGCGCCGTCCCCTGCGGCGCCGAAGTGCGCTTTGCGCTGGCGGACGACACCTACTACGGCTGCGAGCTGCTGGTGCTCCGGGAGTTCGCAGGCACGGAGGACACGTGCGCCCTGCCGCCGGCGGAGGGCGGCTTCGCCGGCACATACACCGCGCCGGCTGGCGGTGAGCTGTGCTGGTACTGCTTCCGCCTGACGGACGTGGACGGGCGCTGCGTGTGGTACGGCAAAAATGGCGTGCAGGACGCGCCGGAGAAGGCGGCACGCTGGCAGCTGACGGTATACGAGCCCTCCCCCGCCCCGGACTGGTTCGGGCGCGGCGTGACGTACCAGATCTTCCCGGACCGGTTCCGCCGTGTATCCATGCCGGACGTGAGCCATATGCCGGGGCACCGGTGGCTGCACCGCGGCTGGAACGAGCAGCCGGTGTTCCTTCCGGACGAGCACGGGCAGATCACCAACCGGGACTTCTTTGGCGGCTCGCTGCAGGGCATCACGGAGAAGCTGGACTATCTGGCGGGCCTGGGTGTGACGACACTGTATCTGAACCCCATTTTTGAGGCCGCCAGCAACCACCGCTACGACACCGGCGACTATCGGGCCATCGACCCGCTGCTGGGCACAGAGGCTGACTTCCGCGCCCTGTGCACCGCCGCCCATCAGCGTGGGATGCGTGTGATACTGGACGGCGTGTTCAACCATACCGGCAGCAACAGCCGGTACTTCAACGCCGAGGGTTACTATCCGGAGCCGGGGGCGGCCCAGAGCCAGAATTCAGAGTATTACAACTGGTACAGCTTCCACCCGTGGCCGTCGGACTACGACGCCTGGTGGGGCGTGAAGACCCTGCCCGCCGTCAATGAGGCACAGCCGGCTTACCGTGACTTCATCTTCGGCGATCAGGACAGCGTGGTCCGGCATTGGCTGCGCTGCGGCGCGGACGGCTGGCGGCTGGATGTGGCCGACGAGCTGCCCGGCGACTTTATCGAGGGCATCCGCTCGGCCATCGACGCGGAAAAGCCCGGGGCTTACCTGCTGGGTGAGGTCTGGGAGGACGGCAGCAACAAGATCGCCTACTCCCAACGGCGCAGATACCTGCTGGGCCGCCAGGTCCACGGCCTGATGAACTACCCCTTCCGCACGGCCCTGCTGAACTGGCTGGCCGGCGGCGACGCCGCGGTCTTCCGCGACAGCATGGAGACAATTCGTGAGAACTATCCGCCCTTCGCCTTCTATGGCGCCATGAACTTCCTGGGCACCCACGACACAGCGCGCATTCTGACGCTGCTGGGCGCGGAGGGCACACCGAAAACCAAGGCGGAGCGTGCGGCGTACCGCCTCTCCCCCACTGAGCTGGCCCGGGGCCTGGCAAAGCTCCGTCTGGCGGGAATGCTGCTCTACAGCTTCCCCGGCTCTCCCACCCTCTTCTACGGCGATGAGGCCGGCGTGCAGGGCTTCGAGGATCCGCTGAACCGGGGCGCCTTCCCCTGGGGCAGCGAGGACGCGGCGCTGACGGACTTCTTCCGCACTCTGGGACAGCTGCGGCGAACGCGGGAGAGCCTGCGCTCGGGCGCCCTGCGCTATCTGCTGGCCCGAGGCGGCGCTCTGGCCATCGAGCGTGAGCGCGGAGGCGAGCGCACGGTAACGGCGCTGAACGCCGGGGACGCGCCGGCAGACCTGACGCTGGCCTGGGACGCGCCCACCGCGCAGGACGCGGTGACCGGGCAGCGATTTCTGGTCATCGACGGGAAAGCGCACCTGACATTGCCGCCGCTGAACGGCGTGATACTGGTATAAGGAACGGGGCGGTTGTTTCACGTGAAACAGCCGCCCTGTTTTCGTCCCTTTATGTTTCACGTGAAACAAAAGGGCGAAAATTTGCATTTTCCCTCTTGAAACCCTCCATGCAGGTGGTATATACTATCATAATGAACTCAGACAGAAAGAGGAATTTGCTGTGGCGAAAATCATTGCGATCGTAAATCAGAAGGGCGGCGTGGGCAAGACCACCACCTGTGTAAACCTGGCCGCTGCCATAAAAGCCGCTGGCAAGCGGGTGCTGCTGTGCGATTTTGACCCCCAGGCCAACGCTACCAGCGGCATGGGCGTGGACAAGACCACCAGCAACGGCGTCTACGATGCGCTCATCAACGGCGCAGAGACGGCCCAGCTGATCGTGGCCACGCCCTACGGCGACGTGCTGCCAAGCAGCAAGGCGCTGGCCGGCGCCGGCGTGGAGATGATCAGCATGGATGACCGGCAGTTCCTGCTGAAGGCCGCGCTGCGGCAGATAGCGGACAGCTATGATTTCATTTTCATCGACTGTCCGCCCTCGCTGGAGCTGCTGACGCTGAACGCACTGTGCGCCGCCAACAGTCTGCTGGTCCCGGTGCAGGGCGAGTACTACGCGCTGGAGGGACTCAGCGACCTGATGAACACCGTGCGTATCGTGCGGCGCAGCATGAACCCGGGGCTGGACATCGAGGGCGTGCTGCTGACCATGTTCGATGGCCGCACCAACCTGTCCATTCAGGTGGCCCAGGAGCTGAAGCGGTTTTTCGCTGGGAAGGTGTACAGCACCGTGATCCCGCGGAACGTGCGGCTCAGCGAAGCGCCCAGCCACGGCAAGCCCATCACCGCCTATGACAAGACCTGCCGGGGCGCGGACGCATACACGGCGCTGGCGGCGGAATTTTTGCGGAAGAACAACTGCTGAAAGGAGACGCGGTATGGCGAACACAAAAGGTCTGGGCAAGGGACTGAGCGCACTGCTGGGCGATGACGTCATCGCCGCCAAGGACGAGCGCGCCTCCTCCCTGCTGCTGCCCATCAGCCAGGTGGAGAGCTGCTCCACCCAGCCCAGAAAGAGCTTTGAGCCGGAGGCCCTCAGTGACCTGGCGGACTCCATCCGGATACACGGCATCATCCAGCCGCTGACCGTGCGGAAGCTGCAATCCGGCTACTATCAGATCATCGCCGGTGAACGGCGGTGGCGGGCGGCGCGGATGGCCGGGCTGACACAGGTACCCGTGGTGGTCATCGAGGCCGACGACCGCAAGGCCATGGAGCTGGCCATGATCGAAAACCTCCAGCGAGAGGATCTGAACCCTATCGAAGAGGCCGAGGGCTACCGGGTGCTGACGGAGCAGTACGGCATGACCCAGGACGAGTGCGCGCAGCGGGTGGGCAAGTCCCGCCCCACAGTGGCCAACGCCCTGCGCCTGCTGGGGCTGACCGAGCCGGTGCGGGCCATGGTGGAGGACGGACGGCTTTCCGCCGGACACGCCCGCGCCCTGTTGACGCTGGGCAGCAAACAGCAGCAGGCCGCCGCGGAGACCGTGGCCAAGGACGCCCTCTCCGTCCGCCAGACGGAGCTACTGGTGAAAAAACTCACCGCCGAGAAAAAAGAAAAGCCCCAAAAGGACGCGCTTTCCGTCAATTATGTTGAGGAGGCCGCCCGTGAGCTGGGCGAAAAGCTGGGCCGCCCCTGCCGCATCGTCAACGGCAAAAAGAAGGGTCGCATCGAGCTGGAATACTACGGCACCGAGGACCTGAACGCCCTGCTGGAGGCTCTGGAGAAGCTGGGAAAGCGATAAGCGTTTCACGTGAAACATCATCGAATAGAGGTATAGAATATGCTTGACATCAAGTTTATCCGGGAGAACCCGGACCTGGTAAAGGAGAATATCCGCAAGAAGTTCCAGAACGCCAAGCTGCCCCTGGTGGACGAGGTCATCGCCCTGGACAGCGAGCGCCGCGAGGCCATCAACGAGGGCGAGGCCCTGAAGGCCGAGCGCAACAAGATCTCCAAGGCCAACGGTCCCCTGTTCGGCAGGCTGAAAAAGTGCGCCGACGAGGCGGAGAAGGCCGCCCTTCAGGCGGAGATCGACGCCAACAACGCCGCCGTAAAGGCCAACGCCGAGCGCATGACCCGTCTGGAGGAGAAGAAGGCCAACGCCGAGGCCGCCATGAACAAGCTGCTGCTGGTCATCCCCCAGATGATCGACGAGTCCGTGCCCATCGGTCCGGACGACAGCTGCAACGTAGAGGTGGAGCGCTTCGGCGAGCCCAAGACCCCGGACTTCCCCATCCCCTACCACACGGAGATCATGGAGCGCTTCGACGGCGTGGATATGGACGCTGCCGCCCGTGTATCCGGCAACGGCTTCTATTACCTGATGGGCGACATCGCGCGGCTGCACTCCGCCGTCACCGCCTATGGCCGTGACTTTATGATCGACAAGGGCTTCACCTACTGCATCCCGCCGTTTATGATCCACGGCAACGTGGTGGAGGGCGTGATGAGCCAGACGGACATGGACGCCATGATGTACAAGATCGAGGGCGAGGACCTGTACCTGATCGGCACCAGCGAGCACTCCATGATCGGCAAGTTCATCGATCAGATCCTGCCGGAGGACAAGCTGCCCCAGACGCTGACCTCCTACTCCCCCTGCTTCCGCAAGGAAAAGGGCGCCCACGGCATCGAGGAGCGTGGCGTGTACCGCATCCACCAGTTCGAAAAGCAGGAGATGATCGTGGTCTGCAAGCCCGAGGACTCCAAGGCCTGGTACGAGAAGATGTGGCGCTACTCCGTGGAGCTGTTCCGCAGCCTGGATATCCCTGTGCGGCAGCTGGAGTGCTGCTCCGGCGACCTGGCGGACCTGAAGTGCAAGTCCTGCGACATCGAGGCCTGGTCCCCCCGCCAGCAGAAGTACTTTGAGGTGTGCTCCTGCTCCAACCTGGGCGACGCGCAGGCGCGGCGGCTGAAGATCCGCGTCCGCGGCGAGGACGGCAAGCTGTATCTGCCCCACACCCTGAACAACACCGTGGTGGCCCCGCCCCGTATGCTCATCGCCCTGCTGGAGAACAACCTGCAGGCGGACGGCTCCGTGCTGGTACCCAAGGCGCTGCAGCCCTATATGGGCGGCAAGGAGCGCCTGGTACCGCTGCACTGATAGCGTATCGTAATAGTTATCCGTAATTATACTTTTAGTATAGGAGCTTTTGCACATGAAGAAGTTTTTTGCGGAATTCAAGGAATTCGCCATGCGCGGCAACGTAATGGACATGGCCGTCGGCGTGATCATCGGTACCGCGTTCGGTAAGATCACCACCTCTCTGGTGAACGATGTGTTCATGCCCCTGATCGGCCTGCTCATCGGCGGCGTGGATCTGGGACAGCTGAATATCGTGCTGAAGCCGGAGGTGCTAGACGAGGCAGGCCAGGTGGTCACCGAGGCCGTTACCCTGGGCATCGGCACGTTTCTGAGCACGGTCATTGACTTTGTTCTGGTGGCCTTCGTCATCTTCCTGATGGTCAAGACCATCAACCAGCTGCACAAGCTGGGCAAAAAGGACGAGGAGCCGCAGGAGGAGGAAGAACCGGCTCCCACCAGCGAGGAGCTGCTGACCGAGATCCGCGACCTGCTGAAGGCACAGCAGAAATGAGGGACCTCCTGACCGCCGGGCTGACGGCCCTGGACCTGGACCCCGCCGCCGCGGACAAGCTGGCGCGCTACGCCGAACTGCTGCTGGAAAAAAACAAGGTGATGAACCTCACGGCCATCACCGCGCCCCGGGACGTAGCCACCCTGCACCTGCTGGACTGCGCGGCGCTGGCGGCGCAGCTGGACCTGTCCGGCAAGCGCGTCATCGACGTAGGCACCGGCGCAGGCTTTCCCGGCATGGTGCTGGCGATCTTGACGCCGGACGCCCGCTTCACGCTGCTGGACAGTCTGGGCAAGCGGGTGGACTTCCTGAAGGAGGTCCAGACGGACCTGGAGTTGAAAAATGTGACCTGCGTTCACGCCCGGGCGGAGGAATTCGCCGCGCAGCACCGGGAGCAGTTCGATCTGGCGGCCTCCCGTGCCGTGGCCCAGCTGAACGTGCTGTGTGAGCTGACGCTGCCGCTGGTAAAGGTGGGCGGACAGTTCGCCGCCATGAAATCCGTCTCCACCGACGAGGAGATACGTCAGGCCCACAGCGCCATCGCCCAGTTGGGCGGACAGCTCTCCGGCGTCACGGACTACACCGTGCCGGAGACGGACGTGGTGCACCGCATCGTATCCATCGAAAAAACACAGCACACACCGAAGCAATTTCCCCGGGCCTTTGCCCGGATCAAAAAAGCGCCGCTGGTATAAGCGGCCCACGAAAGGAGGAAGTCCATGGGCAAGATCATCGCCGTGGCGTCCGGTAAGGGCGGCACCGGCAAGACCACCTTCACCGCCAACGTGGCGCTGTCACTGGCCCACATGGGGCAGCGGGTGCTGTGCCTGGACTGTGACATCACCCTGCGGAACCTGGATCTGGCGCTGGGGCTCAGCGACCGGGCGCTGATGGACTTCTCCGATGTGCTGGAGGGCCGCTGCACCCTGCATGAGGCGGCGGTGCCCCACGAGCGATACCCCTCCCTCTCCCTGCTGACCGCACCCATGGCCGACCGCCCGCTGTCCCTGTCGGTGCCGAAGCTGCAGGCGCTGGCGCGTGAGATACGGGAAAGCTACGACTGGTGCCTGATCGACGCGCCCGCCGGACTGGGTCAGGGCTTCCAGATGGCAGCGTGCATGGCCGACCAGGTGATCGTCATCACCACCACGGACGTGTCCGCCATGCGGGACGCCCAGCGCACCGCCGCAGAGCTGTCCGCCTTTCCCAGCGCGACGATGCATCTGGTGGTGGGGCGCGTATCCAAAAAGGTACTGCGTCAGCTGCACACCACCATCGACGACGCCATCGACGCGGCGGGCCTGCCGCTGCTGGGCGTGATACCGGAGGACCCGGACGTCCCCTACTGCCTGAACCGCGGACTGGTGCTGCGGGAGCAGAACTACTACGCCGCCCGGGCCTATGAAAACATTGCGAAACGCATCATGGGGCAGAAAACCCCGCTGATGAAGATATAAGGAAAGGAGCCCTCCATGAATATTGCATTGATGGCACACGACAACCGGAAAGAGCTGATGGTCCAGTTCTGCACCGCCTACTGCGGCATCCTGGCCAAGCACACCCTCTGCGCCACCGCCCGCACCGGCCAGCAGATCGCCGACGCTACCGGGCTGACCATACACCGCTTCCTGTCCTTCGCCCACGGCGGCGGACAGCAGATCGCCGCCCGCATCGCCTATAATGAGATCGATATGGTGCTGTGCTTCGGTGACCCCAACCAGAAAACGCCGGACGCAGACATCACGTATATTTCCCGCCTGTGCGACCAGAACAACGTGCCCTTTGCCAGCAACCTGGCCACCGCCGAGATGCTGGTGCTGGGTCTGGACCGGGGCGACCTGGACTGGCGTGATATCGTCAACCCCAAGAACAAGCCCTTTACGGCTTGACAACCATCGGCAAATCGCATACAATAAGGGATAACCGTGCAGACCTCGCAGGAGTAGCCTGTACACCGCCGCTGCAAGAGAGGTGCGCCATCGGCTGAAAGCGCACCGCGGCAAGGCACAGGTGAAGACAGCGAGTTAGCGGGGATGGAAACATCCACGGCACGCTCCCCGTAACAGGAGCAAAAAGGGCCGCAAGGCCGAATTTGGGTGGCACCACGAAGTGTTTTACGCTCTCGTCCCAATGCAGGGACGGGAGCGTTTTTTCGTCCGCGCCGCCGACACAAACACAAAGGAGAACGCTATGCAGGCTGTTTTGGACTTCATCAACAACCACGTGCGGGACATCTTCATCCCGCTGACGGCGCTGGCGCTGCTGCGGGTCGGTATGTGCCTGGCGCAGCTGAAGCGAATGACGCACCTCCGGGAGAAAAAAGGTTCCTACCACGCCGTCCGGGGCCACTGCGAGGAGCTGGGCGTCTGGTTCGGTGCGCTGGCGGGCCTGCTGCTGCCCGTCATTGTGCCGGGTCTGTGGTACGTAGGCCTGGCGCTGGCCATAGTCGGCGGTGTCATCGGCCAGCGCATCGGCGTGAAGAAGGGCCGGGCCCTGGATGACATCTACCGCGAGGTCGCCTGGGAGCTGAAGCACGAGGCGGAGGCCGAGGCCGCCCGCGAGGCCGCCGCCCACACGCTAACGCCCGGTGCGGAGGAGCTGCCGGAGACAGGCGAACAAAACGAAACCACCGAAGATAAAGGAGAGACGGAAAATGGCTGAGATGACCCCCCGGACCCTGTCCGGCTTTATGGAGCTGCTGCCCAAGCCGCAGCAGCAGATGGAGCGCATGATGGACATCCTGCGCCGCACCTATTCCCTGTACGGCTTCACCCCGCTGGACACCCCGGTGATCGAGGCGGCGGAGGTGCTGCTGGCCAAGGGCGGCGGCGAAACGGAGAAGCAGATCTACCGCTTCAACAAGGGCGACGCCGACCTGGCCCTGCGGTTTGACCTGACGGTGCCGCTGGCCAAGTATGTGGCCCTGCACTACAACGACCTGTCCTTCCCCTTCCGCCGCTACCAGATCGGCAAGGTCTACCGGGGCGAGCGCGCCCAGCGCGGCCGCTTCCGTGAGTTCTATCAGGCGGATATCGACGTGATCGGCGACGGCAAGCTGGACATCACCAACGAGGCCGAGATGCCCGCCATCATCTACCGTGCGTTCAGCGAGCTGGGGCTCAGGCGCTTCTGCATCCGGGTGAACAACCGCAAGATCCTCAACGGCTTCTATGCCATGCTGGGCCTGACCGACAAGGCCGGCGACATCATGCGTACCGTGGACAAGCTGGACAAGATCGGCGCAGAGAAGGTCCGCGCCCTGCTGACCGACGAGGTGGGCGTGTCCGCCGAAAGCGCCGATGAGATCCTGAAATTCATCGCCATCACCGGCAGCAACGATCAGGTACTCTCCGCCCTGGAGGGCTACGCCGGCCGGAACGAGACGTTTGACGAGGGCCTGGACCAGTTGAAAACCGTGGTGAAATACCTGTCCGCCTTCGGCGTGCCGGAGGAGAACTTTGCCGTGGACCTGACCATTGCCCGGGGCCTGGATTACTACACCGGCACCGTGTACGAGACGGCGCTGCTGGACCACCCGGAGATCGGCTCCGTCTGCTCCGGCGGCCGGTATGACAACCTGGCGGAATACTACACCGACAAGCAGCTGCCCGGCGTGGGCATCTCCATCGGCCTGACCCGGCTGTTCTACGTGCTGGGCGAGCAGGGAATGCTCAACGGCGACCTGCCCACCGCCCCGGCGGACGTACTGATCCTGCCCATGACCGAGGACCTGTCCGCCGCCGTCACACTGGCCACAAAGCTGCGGGACGCCGGCGTGCGGACCCAGCTGTACACCGAGCAAAAAAAGTTCAAGGCCAAGATGAATTACGCCGACAAGACCGGCGTGCCCTATGTGGTGTTCCTGGGCGAGGACGAGGTGAAAAACAACGTCATCGCCTGCAAGGATATGACCAGCGGCGAGCAAACCACCCTAAACTTCGACGCTACCCTGGCGCGGGTGCGCGACGGCCTGGCCGAGAGGAACAAGGGCAGGGTCATCGTGGAGAAGTAAGCGCCTTACCCTACGGCGCAAAGCATTTCCGGCAGACGGGTGTAGGGGGCGGCGTTTTTGATAAACGATCCGTAATAATTCAATAGGGTTATACAAAACACAATCATAAATGGGAGGAAAACAACAATGATGCAGATGCGTACACATACCTGCAATGCGCTGCGGCTGGCCGATGTGGGCAAGTCCGTGAAGATCGTGGGCTGGATGGAGAATGTCCGCGAGGTAGGCGGCAGCCTGGCCTTCGTGGTGCTGCGTGACTTCTACGGCACCACCCAGGTAGTGGTGGAGGACGAGGCCGACCTGAAGGTCATCAAGGGCCTGAACAAGGAGTCCACCATCAGCGTGGAGGGCACCGTCCGCGAGCGCGCCAGCAAGAACCCCAAGCTGCCCACCGGCGAGATCGAGGTGGTCCCCACCAAGATCGAGGTGCTGGGCCGCTGCCGCTATAACGCCCTGCCCTTCGAGATCAACCGCAGCCGCGAGGCCGACGAGACCCAGCGGCTGAAGTACCGCTATCTGGACCTGCGTAACCCGGCGGTCAAGCAGAACATCATCCTGCGCTGCCAGGTGGTGGCCGCCCTGCGCGCCGCCATGATGGAGCACGGTTTCCTGGAGATCACCACCCCCATCCTGACCGCCAGCTCTCCCGAGGGCGCCCGCGACTATCTGGTGCCCGCCCGGAAGCACCCCGGCAAGTTCTACGCCCTGCCCCAGGCGCCCCAGCAGTTCAAGCAGCTGCTGATGACCTCCGGCTTCGACCGCTATTTCCAGATCGCCCCCTGCTTCCGCGACGAGGACGCCCGCGGCGACCGCAGCCCCGGCGAGTTCTATCAGCTGGATATGGAGATGGCCTTCGCCACCCAGGACGATATCTTCGCCGTGCTGGAGGACGTGCTGCCCCCCATCTTCGCCAAGTTCGGCACCTACAACGTGGCCTCCTCCGCCCCCTTCCGCCGCATCCCCTACAACACCGCCATGGAGACCTACGGCTCCGATAAGCCCGATCTGCGTATCGACCTGACCTGCAAAAACGTCAGCGAGCTGTTCGTCGCCAGCGAGTTCGAGGCCTTCAAGGGCCAGACCGTAAAGATGGTGCCCATCAGCGACTGCGCCCTGACCCGCAAGCAGGTGGAGAAGCTGCTGACCGACTGCGAGGTCCAGTCCGTCAGCAAGGCCTACTGGTTCAAGGTGGACGAAAACGGCCAGCTGGCCGGCGGCATCGCCAAGTTCGTCGCCCCGGTGGAGGCCGAGCTGGGCAAGATCATCGACCTGAAGCCGGGCACCCTGGTGCTGGCAACCGCAGGCCAATACGCCACCAAGTCCGTGGGCGTGCTTATCAAGACCTTCGGCGCCGCCTGCGAAAACCACTTCGACAAGGAGCGCTATGAGTTCTGCTGGATCGTGGACTTCCCCATGTACGAGATCGGCGACGAGTCCGGCGAGCTGGAGTTCTGCCACAACCCGTTCTCCATGCCCAACGGCGGCATGGAGGTGCTGCTGAAGGCCGAGCGCGGCGAGATCGACCCGCTGGACATCTACGCCAACCAGTACGACCTGGTGTGTAACGGCGTGGAGCTCAGCTCCGGCGCCGTCCGTAACCACGACCCCGAGATCATGATCAAGGCCTTCGAGCTGGTGCGCCTGGGCGAGGAGGACGTGAAAAAGAAGTTCCCCGCCATGTACAACGCCTTCTGCTACGGTGCGCCTCCCCACGCGGGTATCGCCCCGGGCGTGGACCGCATGGTCATGCTGCTGGCCGGCGAAAGCTCCATCCGCGAGATCATCCCCTTCCCCATGAACAAGAACGCCCAGGACATCATGATGGGCGCGCCGTCCACTGTGGAGCAGAAGCAGCTGGATGAGCTGCACATCGCCATCGTGGGCGAGGTGGAGAAGGACGACTGATGGAGACCGTCAAGCTCTACTACGAAAACGCCTTTCTGCAGGACTTCACCGCCGTGGTGGAGTCCTGCGGGGCTGTGACGGGCGGCTTTGCGGTGGTACTGGACCGCACGGCCTTCTATCCCGAGGGCGGCGGACAGCCCGCCGACCACGGCACGCTGGGGGATGCCCGCGTGCTGGACGTACACGAGAAGGACGGCGTCGTCACCCACCTGTGCGACCGTGAGCTGCCTGTGGGCGCGGAGGTCAGCGGCCATATCGACTGGGCGCGCCGCTTCGATCATATGCAGCAGCACTCCGGCGAGCACATCGTCTCCGGTATGCTGTGCAGTGCGTTCCACTGCGACAACGTGGGCTTCCACCTGGGCGCGGACACCGTGACCATCGACTACAACGCCGACATCAGCTGGGAGCAGGTGCTGGAGATCGAGCGCCGCGCCAACCGGTACATCTGGGAAAACCACCCCATCCACATCTGGTATCCCTCCCCGGAGGAGCTGGCCGCCCTGCCCTACCGCAGCAAAAAAGCCCTGGAGGGGCCTGTGCGCCTTACGGAGTTTCCCGGCGCGGACCTGTGTGCCTGCTGCGGCACCCATGTGGCCGCCAGCGGCCAGGTGGGCCTGGTGAAGTTCATAGGCTGGCAGAAATTCCGGGACGGCGTGCGGCTGGAGCTGCTGTGCGGCCAGCGAGCGCTGGACCATCTCTCCGCCTGCTGGGAACAATCCCGCCAGATCGGTCAGGCGCTGTCGGTAAAGCCGGAGGCGTCCTTTGCCGCCGTGGAGCGGATGCAGTCCGAGCTGCTGGCCGCCAGGGAACGCGCCGCCGGATTGGAAGCGCAGGTCTTCGCCCACACAGCGGCGGAATACGCCGGCAAGGGCGACACCGTGCTCATCACCGCGCCGCTGGAGGGCGACGGTGTCCGCCGCCTGTGCGACGCCGTGGCCCAGACGTGCGGCGGCCGCTGCGCCGTGTTCTCCGGAACGGACGGCACGTACCGGTACGCGCTCATCCATGCCGGACAGGATATCCGGCCGCTGGTGAAGGACATGAACGACGCGCTCCATGGCCGGGGCGGCGGCCGCGACGGCTTTGCCCAGGGCAGCGCCGCCTGCACGGCGGAGGAGATCCGGGCCTTTTTCTCCCGCCGGTAAACTGCTTCGCTGCGCGAAATAATTTTGCGTTATTTCAACAAAAAGCACCCCCGAAATGTGCAGAAAAAGCGCATTTCGGGGATTTCCTTTTATGGATATACATGATACAATAAGAGACACTGAATATTTCGCACAGAAAAGAGTGATACCTTGCCCGAAGAAAACAAGCTGGGCGTCATGCCCATTTCCAAGCTGATCTGGAATATGTCCCTGCCCATCATCGCGTCCATGCTGGTGCAGGCGCTGTACAACATTGTGGACAGCGTGTTCGTCAGCCGTGTCAGCGAGCAGGCGCTCACCGCCGTTTCGCTGGCCTTCCCCGCCCAGAACCTGATGATCGGTCTGGCCACCGGCACCGCCGTAGGCGTCAACGCCCTGATGGGGCGGGCACTGGGTGCCGGACAGCGTGAACGCGCCGACAAGGTCGCCAACCACGGCATACTGCTGGCGCTGGTGGGCTTCGTCATCTCCGCCCTTTTGGGTGCCACCTGCTCCGACCTGTTCTTCCGTTCCCAGACCCAGATAGAGAACATCATCCGCATGGGCAACGACTACCTGCGGGTGGTGACCATCGGCTCGCTGGGTATGTTCTGCCAGATCATGTACGAACGGCTGCTCCAGGGCACGGGGCGGTCTATCCTCAGTATGTACACCCAGGGTCTGGGCGCCATCATCAACATCATTCTGGACCCCATTTTCATCTTTACCCTGAACATGGGCGTTACCGGCGCTGCCGTGGCCACCATCATCGGCCAGTTCTGCGGCTGCGCCCTGGCCATATACTTCAACCACAAGAAGAATACCGACATCACCCTGTCCATCAAGGGCTTCCGCCCCGACTTCCGGCTCATCGGCGAGATCTATGCCATCGGCCTGCCCAGCGTCATTATGATCGCCATCGGTTCGGTGATGACGTTCCTGATGAACAAGATACTCATCACCTACCATGCCGCCCACGAGACGGCGGCCACCGCCTTCGGCGCGTACTTCAAGCTGAATTCCTTTATCTTCATGCCCGTCTTCGGCATGAACAACGGCGTGGTGCCCATCGTGGCCTATAACTACGGCGCCCGGAACCGCAAGCGCATGGTGGAGACCATCAAGCGCGGCGCGCTGTACGCCTCCATCATCATGGCCTTCGGCACCGTCCTCTTCTGGGTCATCCCCGGCCCTCTGCTGAAGATATTTGACGCCACCGACACCATGCTCTCCGTGGGCATACCCGCCCTGCGGATCATCTCCATCAGCTTCTGCATGGCCGGCGCGTGCATCGCCCTGGGCGCCTCCTTCCAGGCGCTGGGCAGATCCCTGTACTCCATGATCACCTCCATCGTCCGCCAGCTGGTGTTCCTGATCCCCATCGCCTATGTGCTGGCCCGGTACGGCGCCTCCGTGGGCAACAGCGACCTGGTGTGGTGGAGCTACCCCATCGCGGAGGTATTCTCCCTGACGCTGACGCTGTTCTTCTTCCGCCATCTGTACAAGGCCGTCATCGCCCAGCTGCCCGAGGGCCGCGAATAAGAAAAGCGGAACTAAACCCCGCCGCGCTCCGTCTTAGTGGATAGAGGGCGGGCCCATCGCCCTCCCCGCCCCCGGGCGGTGTATATACACAAACAAATAGAGACAGAAAAGGAGGCACGACCCCCATGAAGAAGTTTTTGGCATTTATCCTGGCCCTGGCCTGCGCCCTGTCGCTGATGGCCTGCGGCAAAAAGAACAACGACGACAAGCCCGACCCCGATCCCGCGCCGGATCCCCAGCCCACCGTCACCACCGCCGAATTTACCCACGGCTATGTAGACATGAAGCTGGAGCTGCCGGAGGGCTGGAGCTGGGAGCAGGTGTCCGACAACGGCAGCGACAAGACCGAGGGCATCCGCTTCTACAAGACCGATGACCCCACCGTCAGCTACACGCTGCTGTGCTGGACGGGCGGCTACGGCATCTGCGGCACCGGCGTCACCAGTGAGGAGATCACCCTTGCCAACGGCATGAAGGTCTGGCAGCACACGGAGGAGAACACGGAAAAGGGCACCATGGTCATGGCGGACATCTTTTTTGAGGACGTACCGGGCAGCTATGTGGCTTCCCCCTCCGAGACCATGACCACCGAGGTGTGGAACGCCAACCGCGATGCGCTGCTGTCCATTCTGGGCACCGCCCAGATCGGCCGCAAGAGCGTCAGCCAGCAGGCCGCCATCGACGCGGCCAAGGCGCAGTACACCGGCGCGTACGATCAGGTGTACGCCACCTATGACGTCACCTCCGGCGCGTGGACGGTGAGCTTCAGCAAGAGCGCCGCCGGCGCAAAGACCGACCGTCTGGTGGTGGACGCCGCCGGAAAGGTCATGGCCGCCGGGAAGTAACCGAAAACCGCCGAAAACCGCCGCAGCTGCGGCGGTTTTTGCTTTGTGTGCTTGACAACCACCCCGAAACGTGCTATTCTTTTCTTGATACAGGCGATGACGGGCGTGGCGGCCCTGAGCCGCGGGAGGAAATGCCCGCCGGAAGCCCCGTTACCGGCAGAAGAGTGTGGAAGTATCCAAATTCAGGTGGAACCACGGACTATGTTTAGTTCGCCCTGAGCCTTACCGGCTCAGGGCGTTTTTTTGTTGCCAAAACACTTCATATAGGAGGAACCTCACCATGAAAAACACCGAAAAGACGATGGACAAGATCGTCGCCCTCTGCAAAAACCGCGGCATCATCTTTGCCGGCAGCGAGATCTACGGCGGCCTGGCCAACACCTGGGACTACGGCCCCCTGGGCGTGGAGCTGAAGAACAACATCAAGAAGGCCTGGTGGAAGAAATTTGTCCAGGAGAACCCCTACAACGTGGGGCAGGACGCCGCCATCCTCATGAACCCCCAGACCTGGGTAGCCAGCGGCCATCTGGCCGGCTTCTCCGATCCCCTGATGGACTGCAAGGAGTGCAAGGAGCGCTTCCGCGCCGACAAACTCATCGAGGACTGGTGCCACGAGAACAGCTTTGAGCTCAGCAAGCCCATCGACGCCTTCTCCCAGCAGGAGATGAAGGACTTTGTGGAGGAGCACAACATCCCCTGCCCCTCCTGCGGCAAGCACAACTTCACCGATATCCGCCAGTTCAACCTGATGTTCAAGACGTTCCAGGGCGTCACCGAGGACGCCAAGAACACCGTCTATCTCCGTCCCGAGACGGCCCAGGGCATCTTCACCAACTTTGTGAACACCCAGCGCACCACCCGCCGCAAGCTGCCCTTCGGCGTCTGCCAGATCGGCAAGTCCTTCCGCAACGAGATCACCCCGGGCAACTTCATCTTCCGCGTCCGCGAGTTCGAGCAGATGGAGCTGGAGTTCTTCTGCAAGCCCGGCACCGACCTGGAGTGGTTCAACTACTGGCGCACCTTCTGCCACAACTGGCTGCTGGGCATCGGATTGAAGGATGAAAACCTCCGCCTGCGTGACCACGACCCCGAGGAGCTGTGCTTCTACTCCAAGGCCACCACGGACTTCGAGTTCCTGTTCCCCTTCGGCTGGGGCGAGCTGTGGGGCGTGGCCGACCGTACCGACTACGACCTGACCCAGCACCAGACCGTGTCCGGCAAGGACCTGACCTACTTCGACCCCGAGACCAACGAGCGCTACATCCCCTACGTGGTCGAGCCCTCTCTGGGCGTGGAGCGCAGCGTCCTGGCCGTGCTGGTGGACGCCTACGACGAGGAGGTCGTGGACGCGGAGAAGAACGACGTCCGCGTGGTGCTGCACCTGCACCCGGCCCTGGCCCCCTACAAGGCCGCCATCCTGCCCCTGAGCAAGAAGCTCTCCGAGCCCGCCCGCAAGATCTACGAGGACCTGTCCAAGGAGTGGATGCTGGACTTCGACGAGACCGGCTCCATCGGCAAGCGCTACCGCCGCGAGGACGAGGTGGGCACTCCCTTCTGCATCACCGTGGATTTCGACACCGTGGGCGATGCCGAGCACGCCGGCGACAACTGCGTCACCGTCCGCGAGCGCGACACCATGGAGCAGGTGCGTATCCCCATCAGTGAGCTGAAGGCCTATCTGGCCGAGAAGCTGGCCTATTAAGCGTAAAAAAAGAAAGCCCCGCGGGGCTTTCTTTTTTTGCTCACATATCCACGATCTGCAATTCGCTCTCGTCCACCTTCTGCATGTCCTTCTTGTTCATCATGTCGTACATACAGGGCACCACGAACAGCGTCATCAGCGTGGCGTACAGCAGTCCGCCGATACAGACCACGGCGATGGGCTGCATCAGCGCCGTGCCGGCGTTTTTCGCCGTGGCGGTGACGATCAGGCCCAAAATCGTGGTCAGACTGGTCATCAGGATCGGCCGCAGGCGGGTCACGCCCGCGTCGATGATCGCCTCCCGGCGCTCCATGCCGGACAGCCGCTGCTGGTTGATGTAATCCACCAGCACGATACCGTTGTTGACGATGATGCCCACCAGCATCACAAAGCCGATCAGGCTGATGACAGATACCTCGATCCCCGCGATCAGCAGGGCCAGGAAGCCGCCGGTAAAGGCCAGCGGGATGGTAAACATGACGATGAACGGGGATTTCAGCGACTGGAACTGTGCCACCATGATGAAGTACACCAGCACCACGCCCAGCAGCAGCATCAGCAGTAGCTGGCTCATGGCCTCCATGATCTGCTCGTTCTCTCCGTTGAATTCCGCGGTGACGCCCTCCGGCAGCGTCAGACCGCTGACGGCCTGCTGCGCCGCGGAGGTCACGTGGGTGACGTTGTAGCCATCGGCGATGGCGGCGGTCACGGTAACGCACCGGCGCTGCTGGTCACGGGAGATGGTGTTCATGGACACCGTCTCCGTCACGGTGGCCACATCGCCCAGCTTGAAGGTCTTGTTCTCCTCGCTGTCCCCGGTCAGTTGCCCCGCGGCGCTGCTGCCGGTCATGCCTGAGGCGCTCCCGGTCATGGCGGAGGACGCACTGCTCTCCGCCGACAACTTCAGCTCCAGCAGGTTCTCCCGCTTGAGGACGCTGCCCTCCGCCGCGTCCACGGTCAGGTCCATGTCCTCGCTGTCCAGCGTCACATCAGAGACGCTGGCGCTGCTCTGCAGCGCCGCGGCGATCTGCATATACACCTGGGCCACGGTCAGACCCTTCTCCGCCGCCGCCTTCCGGTCGATGGTCACCTGCAGCGCCGGGGCCGAGGCGTCCAGCCCGTCGCTGACCTCACCGACGCCCTCCACCTGCTCCAGCCGCCGGGCGATGGTCCGGGCGCTGCTCTGCAGGTCCGCCATATCGCTGCCGAACACCTGCAGCGACACGCCGCTGCCGGTCATATAGCTCATCATACCGCTCATCACGCCGCTGGCCGTCACCTCACAGGGCAGGTCGGCACACAGCGTCTCGATCTCCTTCCCCGCCACAGAGCCGAAGGTCCCCTCCGGCATGGTGATGTAGCCCTCCACGTCATAGCTGCCGCCGGAGACGCCGCCCATGGCGGCTCCCATGTTCAGGCCGCCCATGGTGCCGCCGCCCATCATAAAGCCGGCGTCCTGCACGTCGTCCACAGTCATCACCCGCTCCAGCACCTCGTCGGCCAGCCGTACCGCCTCCTCGCGAGAGGTGTCCTCCGGCATGGTGATGGTCAGGGACAGGTTGTTCATATCCATCTCCGGCATAAAGGTAAAGCCGCGGCGCAGGCACGCGCCGGCGCTGGTCACCAGCAGCACCAGCGACAGCAGCAGCACGCCGGCCTTGTGGTCCAGCGAAAAAGCGATGGCCTTCCGATAGGCGGGATAGACCTTGTCCAGCAGGCCCGGCTTCTGCACCATGGGCCGGCGCAGCATACCGCTGGCCATCGCCGGCACCAGTGTCAGCGCCACCAGCAGGCTGGCCAGCAGCGAGTAGGTGATGGTCAGCGCCAGGTCGGTGAACAGCTGGCGGGTCAGGCCCTCTACGAACACGATGGGCGCGAACACGCACACGGTGGTCAGGGTAGAGGCCGTCACCGCGCCCAGCACCTGGCCCGCGCCGGACACCGCCGCCTGAATGATGGTGGCGCCCTTGGCCCGCAGGCGGTAGATATTCTCAATGACCACCACGGAGTTATCCACCAGCATACCCACCGCCACGGCCAGACCGCTCAGGGAGATCATGTTGATGGTCACGCCGGTGAAGTACATAAGTACGATGGCAAAGATCACGCTGACGGGGATAGATACCAGCGTGATGACCGTGGGCCGCCAATCCCGCAGGAACAGGTACAGAATGACCACGGAGAACAGCGCGCCCCACAGCAGCGACGAGGTGATGGTCTCCACGATCAGGTAGATATAGTCGCCCTGGTCCATCAGCGGCGCGAAGGACAATCCCTCGTACTGGCCCTCCAGCTCCTCGAACCGTGCGCTGATGTTATTGGACACCTCCGCCGTGGCGTAGTTGGACTGCTTGGTAAAGGTGATGAGAATGCCGTTGTCGCCGTTGACCTTGGTGTACAGCTCCCCGGCGTTGTCCGTGACCACCACGGTGGCGATGTCGCCCAGTGTCACCGGCTCGATGCCGTCCATGCCCAGGTCCAGCAGCACCATATCCTCCAGCTCCTGGCGGGAGGACACGTTCTCGCCCACGGATACCATGTATTTCACGCCGCTGTCGTCCTCAATGTACCCGGCAGGCATGGCGAAATTCTGTGCCGTCAGCAGCTGGCTGACGGCGGAGATGGACAGCATCCCGCCCACGTCCGTCTGGTCGGCGATGGACTTGTACGCCTCGTTGATCTGGTCCATGCCGGCCTCGATCTGGGTCATGGCCTCATCCAGCTGTATCTGCGCCTCCGTCAGCTGGGTAATGCCGTCGATCAGGGAGAGCGTCAGGTCATAGACCTCACTGGTGACCTCCCGCTTCAGCTCGCCGCTTTCCAGATCCTGCATCAGCTTATCCAGCGTCGCGTTCAGCCGTTCCAGCGTCTTTTTCAGCTGCTCCAGCTCCTTCTGCCCGGGCACGGTGATGGGCGGCTCACCGGGATCCGGATCCGGGTCTGGCTTCGGGATCTGGCCCCGGGCCTCCTTCAGATATTCGTACAGCTTATCCACCGCCGCGCCCGCCTTGGCCGCCGCGCCGGCGGCAATGGCCTCCTTGGCCTCATCCAGCTGTGCCTGCCCCTTTTCCACCTGGTCCTTGGCCTTCTGCAGATCCAGCTTCGTCTTGTTCAGTTCGGTACGCACCGCATCCGCCAGCTTCTCCGACAGGGCGTCCAGCTTGGCCTCGTCCAGGATCACATGGGCCTCCCGGGTCACGGCGCCGCTGACCGAAATGCTGGCCACACCGGACACGCCCTCCAGCTTGGGGGACAGCTCTCCGGTGACGAAATCGCTGAGCGCGTACACGTCCATGTCCTCCCGGGACACGGCGGCCACCATCACCGGCAGCATGGAGGGATTGATCTTCAGCACATAGGGGGCGGAGACGGTGTCGTCCCAACTGCCCTGCAATACGGAGATCTTCTGCTGGATGTCCACACTGATGGTGTCCATATTGGCGCCGTCCTCGAACTCCAGTATGACCATGGATACGCTGTCCTGGCTGGTGGAGGTGACGGTCTTGATCTTATCCAGCGTAGCCATGGACTGCTCCACCGGCCTGGTGATGGACTGCTCAATGGACTCCGGGCTGGCGCCGGGATCAGAAGTGACGATGATGACATAGGGAAAGTCCATGTTGGGCAGCAGATCCGGTGTCATTTTCAGATACGCCACCACGCCCAGCACGATAATGCCCAGCACCGTCACAAAGATCGTCAGCGGTTTTTTCACGCTGAAGCCGGCCATATCCGTCCCTCCTTTTTCCGCCTGCAGCGCCCATGCACCCAGGGTAAAACTGTAATAATGTGTAAGTGTACCATCCCCGCCGCCGACTTGCAAGCGGAACGGCGCAGAATTCACGAAAGCGTTACAAATACAGGGTTTTTTCGGAAAAAATAGTTCGGAGTTCGTAGTATTCTTTGCGCCGTCTTTACGCGTCCGGACGATGAAAAACGCGGACGCACCTGCGTCCGCGTTTTTCGCAAATAAGAAAGAGAAAAGGGAAGAAAACAGCAAAATCAGCCGGTGCCCCGTTACAGCAGCGTGCACAGCAGGCGCAGCTCGGCGGCCAGCCACACCGGCATCAGCATGGCGGTGACACGGCACACGGGGTTGATGTTCCCCGTCAGCAGGCACACCAGCGTGAACGCCAGAATAACCGCGATCACAACAGCGGCGATCGCCTTTGCCGGGGAAGTCTTGGTTTTCGTGTTTGTCATAGGGAACAACTCCTTTCTGTATTGTGGCCAAATCATACCACAAAGGTTGGTGCTTGTAAAATTGATTATTCTACGGTATAATATAGGCATAAACTATAATTTGGAGAGCCGCCTATGACCAACCAGGATATCGAGACCTTTTTCGCCGTGCTGGACCACGGCACCATGACCGCCGCTGCCGAGGCGCTGTACATCACCCAGCCGTCCCTGTCCGCCCGGCTGAAGTCGCTGGAGGACCAGGTGGGCGCGCCTCTGTTCCACCGGGGCAAGGGCCAGCGCCGCATCACCCTGACGGATGCGGGCCAGCACTTCCTGCCTCTGGCCCGCCGGTGGCAGAACCTGCTTTCGGAGACGCAGACCTTCGCCGCCGCGGAAAAGCGGGAGTTCCTCCACGTCATCGCCGCCTACACCGCCAACCAGTACATCCTGCCGCCGGTGTACCAGCGCTTTCTGGAGCGCGAGCTGCCGGTGAACCTGTGGGTGGAGTCCATGCGGACGGACCAGGCGGTGTCCGCCGTAGCCCGGGGCGACGCGGACATGGCCATCGTGGACGGCGCATTGCACTACGATCTGCAGATCGAAGCCAAACCCCTGTTCCGCGAGGGCTTCTTCCTGGTGGTGCCCAAAACGGTGGCACTGACGGAACCGGTAGAGGCCACCACCCTGCACGTGCAGGACGAGATACTCATCTACGGCCAGCCGGAGATACTGCAATGGCACAACTACTGGTACGGCGTGGATGCCCGCCCCCTGCTGTACACCGACACGCCCCAGCTGGCCGAGACCCTGCCCGCCTGCGGCAAGCGCTGGAGCATCATCCCCGCCGGCGCCACCGAGCCCTATCTGCGGATGTTCAGCAACGTGCAGGTGCTGCGCCTGGCCCACCCGCCGGCAGAGCGCACCTTCTACCTGGTCACACCCAAGGGCCGCGCCCTCTCCGCCGCCGCGGAGACACTGCTGGAGGACCTGCGGGTGCAGATACAGGATCTGGAGGGCATCACCTGGTATTGAGCAGCGAAAGAGACACACCCTTCGGTGTGTCCCTTTCTGTCGTTTTGTGTCGCATTCTGTCCTATCCCCGCCGCAGCTGGCCCCGGATCAGCCGCGTCACCGCGTCTGCCAGCCACCCGATGGCCGGCAGGCGCTCCATAGCCTGTCCGTAGATACGCCGGGCGTCCGGCACCTCCCGGTCGCTTCCGGTGAACAGACACACCGGCAGCACGCCCCGCAGCCGCAGGGCCGCGGCCTCCGCCGCCGTGTCGTCCACGCCGCGCTTCCCGGTGTAGGCCCATCCGCCCAGGCCGTTGGGTATCCGCTGGTCGTCGTTGGGGCTGGCGTCCGAGAGCACCAGCAGCAGCGACTGCTCGCTGCGCCGCTGCCGCAGCAGCCAGCCCATGGCCCGCAGGGCCAGCCCGTCCCGGTTCCACCCCGCGGCCACATAGTCGAATACCCCCTCGTTCTGCTCCGGATGGTCATAGTCCCGCAGCACCCGCAGCACCGTGCAGCCGCTGACGGAGCAGAACGCCGTCACCCGCACGGGGATGCGGCACCGGCTCAGGCTCTCCGCGATGAGATACGCCTGGGTGGCCAGCTTCTCCTGCTGCCGGTTCTGCGAGGCCGAGCCGTCCAGCAGCAGGTCCACGGACAGCTCTCCCGGCTCCTGCGGCGACCGGCGCAGCGAGCAGTCGCTGCTGCTG
>OCHJ01000289.1_pt1 | contig 70606 bp, 68 predicted proteins | sample 1538381 | NCBI WGS metagenome assembly OCHJ01 (sample SAMN04571688, study PRJEB22368) | human gut metagenome | biome: human gut; material: stool | host: Homo sapiens | place: Luxembourg | collected 2012-06-29 | reverse complement strand
TAAGCATCGTATTGAGAAGTTCAAGGAACTTGGAATTGACCATTACAATGCTCAGACAATTGATATTAGTTTGATTGCTGTACTCACGGATGTAATCCGGATTGTTTTAATCTGGTGGAATGGGTGCTATTCGATACTCAGACTGAATCGGTGTATGAAGCTGAGATTGATAAGTTATACGAGGAGAGTAAGTCATGTTAGAAAAACGTATAGTATACAAGGTTCCTTCGGAGGTAAAAAAACAAAGCATAGAGACATTAAAAGTGCGTAAAACGACATTGGAATATCTCCGTCAAAATGGATTCAATACAGTTGAAGATATAATTGATAAACAACTTGAAATTCCAAGTGAGTATAGAGGAAACATTTATGCGTATCTTATGTTTGGAATTGAGGACTAAGATTTGTTTAGTGACTAAACATTATTTGCAAATATGATACGAAGAACGGATTTGAGTTATTGGAAGGATTGAGAGAATATCCAAAGGAACATTTTTATAAAGTTTCGTAATATGAGACCGACAACATTGCAGGAATTGTATAAGATTTTCATACATTCTGGATGCGTGAAGAAGATTGATATAATGAGTTATTCTCTTTTATCCGTTAGAAAAAGAATGACCATGCAACGAATATCACTGGAGAGATAGCTGCATACACTTATCAGATATTTAAGGAAAACTGAGGGATTCTGCGTAATGCAGATAAATATTATAGATGTTATAATAAAAAAGATTGATGGATTAAATTTGTTGACTACACCATTGGGAGATATAGAAATATACATGAGGTACATATATTATGGGAAACGAATGAGGTGAATGGATTATGCATGGTATGAAGTGGGATAACCCAGATTGCATTCATTCTGTAGATGAAGCAATCGAATATATTAATAAGGTGGGATTTTTACCATTGTTCAAGAATGACATAGATGGGTTTTCACTTGAAGAAAGAACTGTTCCAGAGTACTGGTGGAGTGATAATCCAGAGATTGATCCATGGATGTGGCGGGCTATTATAGCAAGGCGGCATGATATCGTATATGGGAAGTTCTTTGATAAGAAGGCAGGATTTATATCAAAAAAGTGGCTTCCTATATTTGCTAATTATCGCCGGGATGGATATGATTTTGATGCATTATATGATGATGGGAAAGCACCTAATAAGCATAAAAAGATAATGGTCAATTTTATGGAAAACAATGCTGATTCAGAGATTTATTCTAATGAATTGAAAAAACAAGCTGGATTTGGCAAGGATGGAGAAAAGGGATTTGATGGTGCAATAACGAATCTTATGATGCAGACATATCTGTGCAACTGCGATTTTAAGAAGAGAGTGAACAAGAGAGGCATTGAATATGGATGGGATGTTGCAGTGTATTCATCCATTGAGCATATCTATGGATACGATTATGTGACTTCCTGTTATAAGGATAATCCGCAGGATTCATGGAAACAGCTTGTAGACTATATGAATGAGATGTATCCACATGCAACGGATAAGCAGATAAGGAAGATATTAAAGTAATACAGGCAGACTGGCATTTAATGATAACGGATATCAGAATTATAAGAAGGGATAGGGTAAAGATATATGAATAATAAAGATTTTGTAGAGCATTTAAAGCAACGTTTATTTATAGAATTTAAAAAACAGACTGCATCTATGTTTGACACAGGAAGTGCCAGAAAAAATACATCAGTTATTAAATATGTATACAAGTAAAGAACGCATAGAATTAAAATATGTAGCTGACGGAATTCGTCACATTTGGAAGAAATAATATGATTAAATTAATAGCAAAAAAGATAAAATTATGTCTAATGTCTAATGTGTATATTGGCTATTCTTTTTTGTTTTTAGATGTTAATTGGTGTGTTAAACCGGGAATGTTTTTCTTGTGTGCAGTAGAGTATTAAAGTATAATAAAACCAGTTTTTTGCATAAGTTTAAAAGCTGTAATAATGAAATCGAAAATCTGAGATGCAAAGCTAAATGGTCTGTAAAATGGCAGTGAATCAAATATAAAAAACAAAAAGCATAGTTAGGAATAGATGGAAAATGAAAGGAAAAAGAGTGATTGCAGGTATTATGCTTGCGGGAATTTTAGCAGTTACCCTGGCAGGGTGTAAAAACACAGATAACACTAAAGAAGAATCAGAAAAGCCTGTTATTACTCTCGGCAGCGACAGCTATCCACCATACAATTATCTGAATGAGGATGGTGTACCAACTGGCATAGATGTGGAACTAGCTACAGAAGCCTTCAAAAGAATGGGATATCAGGTGAATGTTGTCCAAATCAACTGGGAGGAGAAAAAAGAACTGGTAGAGAGTGGAAAGATTGATTGTATCATGGGCTGTTTTTCTATGGAAGGACGTCTTGACGATTACCGCTGGGCAGGGGCGTACATAGCAAGCCGTCAGGTGGTCGCTGTAAATGAGGACAGTGAGATCTATAAACTGAGTGACCTGGAGGGAAAGAACCTGGCAGTCCAGTCCACAACTAAACCAGAAGGTATCTTTCTGGACCGGTTGGATAAGAGAATCCACAAACTGGGAAATCTGATCAGTCTTGGACACAGGGAGTTGATTTATACGTTTCTTGGGAAAGGATATGTAGATGCAGTTGCCGCACATGAGGAATCAATCGTCCAGTATATGAAGGATTATGATATAGACTTCCGTATTCTGGAAGAATCACTGATGATTACGGGGATAGGTGTTGCTTTCGCAAAAGATGATGACAGAGGAATCTGTGAGCAGATGGACAAGACCCTTGAAGAAATGCGTAAGGATGGCACATCTTTGAAAATCATTGGAAAATACCTGGATGATCCTCAGAAGTATCTGGAGGTGGATGACCTTGGATATTAAGAGAAAGAAAAACGAAAAACGAATCCAGCTGCTCGGAGGTCTGATGGGAATCTGTGTGGCTGTAGTCTCTTTGTTTTATTTCTTCCATGCAGAAAAATCGGAAGCAGAGAAAAGAATGGTGGAGATTGTAAACTATGTCAAGGTGCAGTGCTCAACCTACACACATTATAATGAATCTTCAGAATCTAAAAGTCTTCTACGTACCATTGAAAGTGCCAGACAGATGAGTACAAATATTTACATGGAAATAGAAAATGGTGGTCAGCTGAGCAAGGATTTCCTAAAAGAAAATCAGCAGACTCTCTGGGTGGATGGTATCATTATACTGGATAAAGAAGGAAAGACGGATTGTGAATACAGTACGGATGAATCTTTGACCAATGAGATTACTGAGTATCTGCAAAAAGGAATTATCATGGATTTTGCTGGATATGAAGAAAGATCTTATTCAGAACGGTTTACAAAGGAAGATGGATCCTATATTGATATTGCAGCCTGCGCCAGAAAAGATGCACCGGGTATTGTGGCAATCTACTATTATACATCTCCTGAATTTGCCAGAAATTATACACTGACGATACAGGGGCTTTTAAACGGCTATAGTGTCCAGAAAGATGGAACGATTATTATTGCAGATGATGGAATAGTTGTTGCCAGTAACGATGAGAGCCTTCTGGGGCAGAATACAACTGGCAACGAGGTTGTTCAGGAAATGAAAAAGCATACAGACAGTCAGCACATTTATCATTTGAAGAATGAAGGAACTGGATGTTACGGAATAATGCTTAAGCAGCGGGATTATTATATTTATGCCTATCTTCCAGATACAGAAGTATTTCATAACCTTCCATTAAGTGTAGCAAGTGTTATTTTCCTTTATTTTCTGCTGTTCAGTACATTTTGGTTCTGGGCATACAGAACTAATCTGATGCATCAGAAAATAGAACAGGAAAAAGATGAAAAATATAAGGCAGAACTTCTGATAGCTGCAAAAAAGGCAGAAGCTGCTAATGAGGCAAAAACCGAGTTCCTTCAGCGAATGAGTCATGATATACGGACTCCGATCAATGGAATCTGCGGCTTTGTCAATATGGCAGACCATTATGCAGATGATATAAAGAAACAGACGGAATACAGAACAAAGGTTAAAGAGGCATCTAATTTGTTGCTGGAACTGGTAAATGATGTTTTGGACATGAGCAAGCTTGAGTCAGGTGAAATCGTTCTGGAAGAGATTCCATTTAATCTGAGCAGTATTTTCAAGGAAGTATTTGTTGTGATCGAGCAGATGGCTTCAGAACAGAATATCCAGATTGAGTGGGAGAAAAAAGAAATCATACACCGGGATTTTATTGGAAGTCCAGGGTATGTGAAACGTGTGATGATGAATATACTGTCGAATGCGGTGAAATATAACAGAGAAAACGGACATATCTATATCAGCTGCATGGAAATTCCATCAAAACAACCAGAAATGACGACAATGGAATTCGTTTGTCGTGATACTGGAATCGGAATGACTGAGGAGTTCCAGAAGTGTGTGTTTGAACCATTTGCACAGGAACACACAGGAAGCCGAACAAAATTTGCCGGAACAGGCCTTGGAATGTCGATTGCAAAGAATCTCATCGAGAAAATGGGAGGAAGCATTTCCTTTGAAAGTAAAGAAGGAGCAGGAACTACCTTTGTTATCCAGGTTCCGTTTAAAATAGATCCGGATGCTGATAAACGTGAAGAACAGAGGGATGTATCAGAAAAATCAATAAAGGGACTACATATTCTTCTGGCAGAAGATAATGAGTTGAATATGGAAATCGCTGAATTCGTGCTTCAGAATGTAGGCGCTGACGTGACAAAAGCATGGAATGGTCAGGAAGCTGTTGAACTATTCAGAAAAAGTGAACCAGGTGGATTTGATACCATTCTTATGGACATTATGATGCCGGTCATGAATGGTTATGAAGCCACAAAGATGATTAGGTCTTTGGATAGAGAGGATGCAAAGACAATACCAATCATTGCAATGACAGCAAATGCATTTACGGAGGACAGGCTGAAAGCTAAAGAAGCAGGTATGAATGAGCATATTGTTAAGCCGCTTGATGTTGAATTACTGATAAAAGTAATTCATAAATTGGTAGAATATTGATATGGAAGTGACAAATAAGCGGTGAAATATAGACAGGAGGACATAAGTATGACAATACAGGAATGCTATAAAGCTATCGGAGGAAACTATGAAGATGTCTTAAGACGCCTTCCAAACGAAGCTCTTATCAGGAAATTTACATTAAAGTTTCTTGAAGATCAGAGTTATCTGCAGCTAAAACAGGCATTGAAAGATAAGAATTATGAAGATGCTTTCCGTAGTGCACACACACTTAAAGGGGTTTGTCAGAATCTTTCTTTTGACCGTCTATATGAGGTTAGTAATGAATTGACAGAACTTTTGAGAGATAGAACTGGAGAGCAGCCGGGGATACCAGAGGCAATGGAAAAAGTAACAGAAGTATATGAGCTGACGATTGAAGAAATAAAGAATGGATTGTCGCATTAAGTAATGCGACATGAAATGAAAGAAAGCCAGTGTATTGATGAAACTCCTATAATCATGATATCTTCTGAAGCTGATGTTGATACTATGCGTAAAGCATATGAGCTGGGAATCACAGATTATATCACACGGCCGTTTGATTCTGTGATTGTGAAGAAAAGAGTTCAGAATACATTGGGACTCTATATGAATCAAAAGCATCTGATAAATGTGGTTTATGATCAGGTTTACGAAAAAGAAGAAAATAATAATAGAATGACAGTCAGATGTATAAACTGAAATTGCATACGCTGTGGTCACCTTTAAAGAAGGATGGATATTTGGACATTGTAAAATAGAGAAATGCAAAGGAAACTCAGAGGAGGAGTAGTAGTGGAAAAGAAAAAATGGAACAGAGTTTTGTCGGTGCTTCTGATAATGGTGACAGCTATATCACTTTTGTCAGGCTGTGGGGGTAAAAGTGCAAAAAAAGAAGATGCAGAAACAATTACGGTGTACTTATGGAGCACAAGCTTGTATGAAAAATATGCACCATACATTCAGGAACAGCTTCCGGATATCAATGTTGAATTTGTAGTAGGGAATAATAATCTGGATTTCTACAAGTTTCTTAAGGAAAACGGTGGATTGCCGGATATTATAACCTGCTGTCGTTTTTCACTACATGATGCTAGTCCATTAAAAGACAGTCTTATGGATCTTTCCACAACCAATGCGGCCGGTGCTGTTTATGATAGCTATCTTAGCAATTTTATGAATGAAGACGGAAGCGTAAACTGGATTCCGGTGTGTGCGGATGCACACGGTTTTATAGTCAACAAAGATCTTTTTGAAAAGTATGGTATCCCTCTTCCAACAGATTATGAAAGCTTTGTTTCAGCCTGTCAGGCATTTGACAAAGTGGGAATCCGTGGGTTTACTGCAGACTATTATTATGATTATACCTGTATGGAAACACTGCAGGGTCTGTCTGCATCAGAGTTGTCTTCTGTATATGGACGCAAGTGGCGTACTACCTACAGTGATCCGGATAATACAAAGAGAGAAGGTCTTGATAGTATCATCTGGCCGGAGGCTTTTGAACGCATGGAGCAGTTTATCAAGGATACTGGTCTTAGTCCGGATGATTTGGATATGAATTATGATGATATAGTTGAGATGTATCAAAGTGGAAAGCTTGCCATGTACTTTGGAAGCTCTTTTGGAGTGAAAATGTTTCAGGATCAGGGGATTAACACAACCTTTCTTCCATTCTTTCAGAAGAACGGTGAAAAGTGGATTATGACTACGCCGTACTTTCAGGTTGCTTTAAACCGTGACCTGACACAGGATGAAACACGCCGGAAGAAAGCAATGAAGGTGCTTAACACAATGCTTTCAGCGGATGCACAAAACAAGGTCATTAGTGATGGACAGGATCTGTTAAGCTACAGTCAGGATGTGGATCTTAAGCTTACGGAATATCTGAAAGATGTGAGACCTGTGATTGAAGAAAACCATATGTATATCCGTATTGCGTCAAATGACTTTTTCTCGGTGTCCAGGGATGTGGTGTCTAGAATGATCACAGGAGAATATGATGCAGAGCAGGCTTATCAGTCATTTAATTCGCAGCTTCTTGAGGAGAAATCCGTTTCTAAGAAAGTAATATTGGATTCACAGAAGTCTTATTCCAACCGTTTTCATAGCAGCGGCGGAAATGCGGCATATTCGGTTATGGCCAACACTCTGCGTGGCATTTATGGGACAGATGTGCTTATTGCAACCGGAAACAGCTTTACTGGAAATGTGCTGAAAGCCGGTTATACACTCAAAATGGCGGGAAGCATGATTATGCCAAATTGTCTTTCAGCCTACAGCAGCATGATGAGTGGAGCTGAGCTGAAAGAGACTGTTAAAAACTTTGTAGAAGGCTATGAGGGCGGTTTCATCCCATTCAACCGTGGCTCGCTGCCTGTGTTTAGTGGCATTTCTGTAGAAGTCAAAGAAACAGATGATGGTTATACATTGAGTAAAATTACAAAGGACGGAAAGAAAGTTCAGGACAATGATACTTTTACAGTAACCTGTCTTGCGATACCAAAACACATGAACGCTTATCCAGCAGATGAGAATATTGTGTTTGAGGAAGGAGATACCACTGTGGAAGATACCTGGATGGGATATGTTTCAGATGGTGATGCTGTTCTTGCAGAGCCGGAAGACTACATGATCTTGAGGTGATGAGAATGGACATTAAGAATCATAATAAAGACAGAAAGAGACCTGTTATGAGAAAAAGATTTAGTGTAGCGGTCTTTATAGCTGTTTTTGCGTGCATTGTTTTGCTAATTTTCCAATATTTTGGATTTGTATCGAAAACTATTTATGAGGAAAGCGTTTCTCATCTGACGGAAGTTTTTCATCAGTCTGATAATATGTTAAGAGAACTGACAGATAAGAATCTGACTTATCTTCATATGTTGGGTAAGAATCTGCAGAATACATCCAGTGAAGATGAAATTCGTGATTATATAAAGAAAGCACAGGAAGATACAGGCTTTGTAGAATTTTATTTTTTGTCAGCTGATGGGAAATATAAGGTTGTAACAGGCAATACCGGGTATCTTGGATTACAGGAAAATATTGAAGAGGAGATCCGGCAGGGAAATGATGTTATTGCTAATGCAGCAGTTCCCGGAAAATCCCAGCTGCTTGTCTTTGCCACTCCTAAGGCTCATGGAATTTATCAGGAATTTGAATATGATGCGATTGCTATTGCCTATGAAAACTCTGATATCGTAAATGTACTGGATATCGCTGTTTTCAATGGAAATGCCCAGAGTTTTGTTGTTCATCCGGATGGTCGTGTTGTGGTGGATCATTCCTCTGCATCATGGGGGAATGTGTATAATTTCTTTGGCGTTTTAAGAGAGCATTCTGATATGTCTGAAAAAGAAATCAATGAGCTTTTGGAGAAGTTTAAAGCAGGACGTACCGATGCGATGCTGCTAAATCTGGACGGAAGGAGCTACTATCTGGTCTATGAAAAATCGGATATCCAGGACTGGATGTTCTTAGGGCTTGTACAGGCGGATATCGTTAATGACAGTATGAATAGTCTGCAGCGTAGCACGATACTTCTTGTCAGTGCGGTTGTGTTCTGTATTGCCACATTCTTTATAAGCCTTGTTATTCAAAAAAGCAGGATAAACTTAAAGAAAAAAGATACGGAGATTATGTACCGGGATGAGCTGTTTCAAAAGCTTTCAATGAATGTGGATGCTGTTTTCCTGATGCTGGATGCAAAAACATACCATGCAGATTACGTTAGTCCGAATGTGGAAAACCTGCTGGGCATTACGGTAGAACAGATTCGTAAAGATATCAGGATTCTGGGAAAACTGCATATGGCAGATCAGGCAGATCAAGAGAAAAATTATCTGGAGGAAATCAAGGTCCATGAACAGAGAGAAGGAGACTTTGAATATGTTCATCTAAAGACCGGGGAAAAACGACGGTTCCATAATATTGCAATGGGTAGTGAAGTAAACGGGAAAAAGAAATATATCCTGGTTATGTCAGACCGTACTGCTGACTGGAAAATGAATCAGGCACTTTCTGAGGCTGTACGTGCTGCAGAGACAGCAAACCGGGCAAAGAGTACTTTCCTTTCCAATATGTCGCATGATATCAGAACACCAATGAATGCGATTATCGGTTTTACCACACTGGCAGTTAGTAATATTGATGATAAAAAAAGAGTCCGGGATTATCTGGGTAAGATCATTTCATCCAGCAACCATCTGCTCTCACTGATAAATGATATATTGGATATGAGCCGTATCGAGAGTGGAAAAATCCATCTGGAAGAAACACAGGTCAGTCTGGCAGATGTACTTCATGATCTGAAGACCATCATCAGTGGGCAGATATATGCAAAGCAGCTGGATCTTTATATGGATGCAATGGATGTGACAAATGAGGATGTTTATTGTGATAAGACACGACTGAATCAGGTACTTTTAAATCTTTTGTCAAATGCAGTTAAGTTTACTCCTGCAGGAGGAACTGTTTCTGTCCGATTGAAGCAGTTCCCGGTGGCAGTAAAGGGCAGTGGACTGTACGAAATCCGGGTAAAGGATAACGGAATCGGCATGAGTCAGGAATTTGTAAAGAAGCTTTTTTCTCCTTTTGAGAGAGAGCGAACTTCCACAGTCAGCAGGACTCAGGGTACAGGACTGGGCATGGCCATTACCAAGAATATTGTGGATATGATGGGGGGAACGATTGAGGTTCAGACAGAACAGGACAAAGGTACTGAATTTATTGTCCGTCTGCCATTTCGGATTCAGGCTGAGCAGCATCATACAGAGAAGATCGCAGAGCTGGAAGGCCTTAAGGCACTGGTTGTAGATGATGATTTCAATACCTGTGACAGTGTGACAAAAATGCTTGTGAGGATTGGAATGCGTTCAGAATGGACACTTTCCGGCAAGGAAGCTGTTCTTCGTGCAAGACAGTCTATGGAACTGGGAGATGCGTTCCACGCTTATATCATTGATTGGCGTCTGCCAGATATGAATGGCATTGAAGTTACCCGCCAGATTCGCAGTCTTGGTGATGATACACCTATTATTATCCTGACTGCTTATGACTGGTCAGATATCGAGGTGGAAGCCAGAGCGGCCGGGGTAACTGCTTTCTGTGCAAAACCACTGTTCATGTCAGATATCAGAGATACGTTGATGACTGCTATCGGACAGATGCAGGCAGAGGCAGAGGATACATCATTTCCGGAAGCAGGTTCAGATTTCAGAGGCAAATGTATATTGCTTGTGGAAGATAATGAATTAAACAGTGAAATTACAGTGGAGATTCTTAATGGATATGGATGTCAGGTTGATACTGCCGAAAATGGAGCAGAGGCAGTAGAGAAAATTAAGAATTCGAAGCCGGGTAATTATGATCTGGTGCTGATGGATGTGCAGATGCCGGTAATGAATGGATATGAGGCTACAAAACAGATACGTGCTCTGAATGATCCGGTACTGGCTGGAATCACCATTATTGCCATGACTGCAAATGCATTTGATGAGGACAGAAGGAAAGCACTGGAATGCGGTATGGATGGATTCTTAACCAAACCAATAGTTATTGAGGAATTAATGGATATATTACAGAAAAATCTGGATTAGGTGTCAGGAGAATTCAGGGGTTTTATTATATAGAAGTCAAATTTTATTTGACCTTTCAGAAACAGATATTTGCTACATTTAATGTGTGACAAATGTTTGTTTTGTTTGGAGGTACATATGAAATTTGATAATATAATTACTATGAATACAAGTATTATTGTTGGTGGAAGAAGACATTATTTTAATTTTATTATGGTTCTTATTCATGGATATAATAATGGCACAATATTAAAGAATATGATACAATATGAAATAAATAGTAAACGTATATCAATGAAATACAGAGATGTTTACAATAAAGGTGTAACAACTCTTTTAATTAATTCAAAAGAATAACAGGTGTAAAATGTCGGATTTCCAATTCTTAAATGAGCATGTTAATTTAAAAACTGAGATTAATGATGAACTGCGTATTGTATATAATAATGCTGTTAATGCTGAAAAATATTATGCTGTTGATTCAAAAAAATGTATATCTTATGTAAGAGAAGCCACAACGGAGATATGTAAGATATATTCTGCTTGTTACAATATTAACCAGAATTGCAGATGGCTTAATGATTATATTAGTCAGAACAGCAGGCTTATGGTTTGTGTTGGTTCAGATATATATGGTAAATTATTGTATATACAGCAGAATTGTACATCATATAATTGTAATAATGTGGAAGTTTTAAAAGGAGTGATGTGGTACTTCTATTGTGCATGTGTTGATTTAAACAGATTTTTGCATGGAAAATCGATTATATCAAATACACCACATTTTTTATATGTAACACCAGCTGTTAATCAAAATCAGACATCTGTTAAGGATGAACTTTTTAGTTCGCTTATGAGAGCAACTAATGCTTTGTCTAATATGCATAATGGGGAAACAGCGGTAACAGACAATTCCAATGAGTTAAAAGAAGTTATATGTGATTTAATAGCCGCTGTAGAGCAGAGCAATGAAAAGCTGGCTAATCAGGAGAAACTTATTAATAATCTTGCAGGGCAGTTTAAAGCATATAATATACAGAGTTCGCTGCAACAACAGGATTATGATAGGACATATTCAAAGATTAATGAAATATTTGAGATTGTTAAACAAAATAGTAAAGCTGCAAGTATAGATGATGTGTGGTCGAAAGTAAATACTATCGATGATAAAATTGAATTGATTGGACAGATACAAAAGCAGAAGCTCAATACAGTTACTAATATTACCAATGGTATCAATAAAACACTTGATAAATTTATAGATATTAATGAACAGCATTTACATAATACAGGGCAGAATTATAGTCCATTATTATCGGTGTTAAAGAAATTCAGCGGTGTAGTTAAAACTATGTCTGAAAATGTTGTTGCGACAATTTCTAATTACGAAGAAACGGGCAATTGGACATACGTAAGATGCTATGATAATAAAATTGTGATTAATGATAGGGATAATAAAGAGAGTCCTTCTATGTTAGGATGGCTTGCTGATAAGATAAATCAGGCGGCTGACTTTATCAGGGATATAGATAAGAGGTTGTAGTTTATATGATAGATAAATCAAAAGATAAAGTTGGATATTTAAAGGATAGATTTAATGATTGTATAAAGAATGGTTATGAGCATTTTGGGTTTGAAGGAGATTTTTCATTTGTTTTTGATGATACAGCCATAATTACAGAAGATGACATCAGGCGTTATGAACAGATATGTGAAGCATGTAATAGCAATGAATTCTATGATAAATTACATGAGAATGCAGTAATTAAAAAAATAGATGATATTGATTTATATGAACAGTGTATGAGAGAGTATTTTAATTGCGGTGCTGCATCACCTTTTGTAAAATTAATACATATTATGGGAAGAAAAGATAAAACTCTTGAAAATATCCTAAGAAAAGAATTAGAAGAGTTCCTGGCTCAAAGACAGAAAACATATGAAGATATTTCAGATGAAAAAATTGTGAAAGAAAAAAATGCCGTAGATATAGAAGAATTTATATCTAATAAGAGCAAAGAAGAAAATTTCAGCCAGGCAATTTCACGTTTAATAGATGCTTCCGGTAAGAAGGATAGTGAAATATATAGAAAAGCACTTGTATCTAAGGCAACATTTTCAAATATGCGAAGCGGTTCTAAAGTGACTAAAATGACAGCGTTACAGCTATGCATAGCACTTGAGCTGGATTATGAACAGACTCAGGCAATACTTCTAAAGGATGGGGTTGCATTGGGAAATGACACGTCTGATTCTATATTTGAATTCTATATCAGGAAGGGAATATATGATTTAGATATTATTAATGATGCTTTGTATAGTTATAATTGCAAGACAATTATAAAAAAAGATTAATACATAAAAAGTCAAAATACATTTGACCACAAATATAAATATTAATGATAACATCTCCTTACAGCGATGAACTGATAAAAAGTTTAATTAAAGTAAGGAGATGTTTTTATGATTAGATGTTTTAGATGTAATAAGGAAATATCCAAGGTTGAAGACATTGGTAGAATTGTAAGAAAAGCACACTATGAGAGCCATGACTTTTGTCTGTGTTCGGATTGCGTTGATTATTTTGATAAAGCAGCAGAGGATGATTTGATTGAATGGTATAGATTAATTAATGCAAAAAAATGTCTGATGGGCAATATTATTCTGAAAGGGATAGTTGGAGAGCAAGAGAAGAAATCTGATTATGAGATTGAAATAGAGGAAGGAATGACTGCTTTAGAAGAACTTGAAAATTATGGCGCTTTTTCAGATGAAGGAATTATGCCAGGATGCCATTCAAAATATGATGATTATGATATTGGAGTTAAACCACAATATTATGAGTGGCTACAGGAAGTTGGTCACTGTATAACATTGCTGCGCGGTATGTATGACATGACATTGGAAAAATTTGCAGAAGATGTAAACATATCAGAAGATATAGTAGAACGGATTGAGAACGGGATAAATGAAGACGAAGAATTAATGAATGTAATAAAGAAATATTTTTACAATAAAATCAAGATTGAAAGTAATAACAGACGATTACCATTTTAAAATAGTTGATGAAAGGCAATACATCTATGAGTAACAGGATGCTTGTTAAACCAGCAGTTGATGAAATATATCTTAATAATAATGAAAAGGCAGTGTATATTAATCTGCCTGAAAATTATGAGGAGTATTCTTTAGAATATGATATTAATCATGGAGGGGTACAGTATACTGAATTATTAAAGTTAATGGAAAAAGGAACTATCTCAAGAGTTGTATCACTTACATGTGATTCTATGGAAATGGGAGCGATGGCTGTTTCTTATCTGGCTATGAATATGGCAAAACGTCAAGGCAGATATGAGGAAGAGTACTCATTTGCAATTGACCCGGATAGTTTATGGTCAGAATCAGATAGAAAAATTCCTATCATCACAATACATCAGTTGATTACATATATGAGACGTTCGGAAATGCCATACGCACAGAATGGATTTCTTGTAGCTCAGGCACAGTCATATGAAAGAAAAAAACCATATTGGTGTGATTGTAAGACTAAATCAGTATGTGTTGTTGTGGAAAGGCAATACGCGGATTCTACATGTTTAAATTGTATAAAGATGTTTTCTACCAATAAAAATGTCTATGTGATTTTTATAGATAAAAAACCATATGATGAAGAATTTGATGGCGAAATTCCATTTGGATGTATGGATTCAGAACATTTTATGGCATTGAGAAATAATTTCATATTAGTTAATGCATCAGATGCAGTAGAAGTATCATTCGCAAAAAATAGTGAGCAGCAATATTATAAAAATATATTTAAACAAAATTTAAGTATCCGCAACATAAAAGTAAAAAGGGGATTTTCTTATGAGAGGATTGTTAATCTGGCAAAGTCTATAAATAAAGATTCTATGTGCGACATGATTGATAGAATTATAGCTTATGCCATCAAGGATATGGATAGTTCTACTGTTAATATTCTTAGTAACAGGGATTTTGATTTTGTTGATCATTTTATGAGAGATAATGTATTTGCAGACAATGCGGAAAATGGAAAAGAACTCATGGAAAAAAATCTTGTTGGCATGCAGGAAATCAAGCAGCAGGTATATGATATTGTAAATGTTATGAAATACAATAAATTGAGAAAACAGATGAATATATCAGGAAGTAATTTTCATAATGTACATGTAATGCTTGGGGCACCAGGAACAGCTAAAACAACAGTAGCAAGATATATGGGGCAGATGATGTTTAATGAGAAACTTCTTCCAGATAATAGATATATATGTATCAATGGTGCTGAATTAAAAGGAAAATATGTAGGACATTCAGCTCCTAACACGAAAAAATTATTTGAAAATTATGATGTGATTATAATTGATGAGGCATATTCAATTGTTGAAGAAAATGGTACAATGGACAGCTTTGGAAATGAAGCAATTGCACAGCTTATAATTGAATTAGAAAATCATTCGACTGACAAACTTATCATATTTGCTGGATATGGAGGGGATGTTGACGAAAAAGATAACAGAATGCAGACATTTCTTAATTCTAATCCAGGCATAAAAAGCAGAATAACTTCTACTTTTAATTTTAAATCCTATTCAGCTAAAGAAATGATAGAGATATTTAAAAGAATTGCCAAAAACAGTAATTATATTATACAAAATGATGTAGATGATATGATAGAGAATTTTTTTGAATCAAGGGTATCTATGCGTGATTTTGGAAATGGAAGAGAAGCCAGGGTTTTACTTGAAACAGCAGTCATATATGCTGCAAGAAGAAATATGGAATTAAACAAAGAACAGTATACTAAAAAAGATATGCAGACTCTTACAAATACAGATATTGCATTAGCAATAGAAAGGTTGAGAAAAGGCTATGGAAAAAGTAAAAAAAATAATAATACAATTGGATTTGCGTAATAAAATAGTATGGCTGTCATATATTGCAGTATCATTTATAATGTGGATTGTAAGACCATTTTTTTTGAATATTCCAGTTGTCAATGCCTTTTATAATAGAGATGATAGTGCATCATATATATATAAAGTATTGGATTATGCCTGGATGAATAGTAATCTCATAGGAAGTTCATTTACTAAAGAGCAGATAATATCATATTTACCTGATTATAATAGTAAATGTGTATTTACATATATAGCTGTGCGTTATGGAAGCATGGTTAGTATAATTTTAAGTATATTGATAGTTATATTGATAATAATGGGCATAGTGCTGCTCAGGAAGAAGAAATCAATTGCAAGAAATATAATTGCATGTATATTTCTACAGGTTTTGATGCTGGTATCAGCTTTAATATTACAGAATTGGCAGATAATGCCATTTGTATTTTAGTTTATGATAGTGTTGAAAAATAATAAATTGTTGTATTATGATGTTGATAATAAAATATGGAGGTGTATCATGAAAGCACATAAATATTGGTCAATCGGAGCAATAGTTACAATGGTTGGAACTTTTTATACAGGATATAAAGGGTTAAAAGCAGCACACAAATACTTTGCATTTGGCTCTCTGATATGCATGATTATGGCAGTCTATTCTGGTCATAAAATGATTTCTGGCAATAAGAGGACAAGAAAACAGATGGAATTGAAAGAAGTGGAGGAATAAAATATGTTAGAAGTAGGAAAAAAAGCACCGGACTTTGAATTGCCGGATCAGAATGGAGAAATGCATAAATTAAGCGATTATGCAGGAAAAAAAGTGATCTTATATTTTTATCCAAAGGATAATACACCAGGATGTACGAAGCAGGCATGTGGCTTTTCTGAGCGTTATCCACAGTTTACTGAGAAGGGAGCTGTTATTCTCGGAGTAAGCAAGGACTCTGTAGCGTCTCACAAGAGATTTGAAGAAAAATATGGACTGGCATTTACGCTACTAGCAGATCCAGAGCGTAAAGTTATTGAAGCATATGATGTCTGGAAAGAAAAGAAAAACTATGGAAAAGTATCTATGGGCGTAGTGAGAACTACATATCTTATCGATGAGCAGGGAATTATCATCAAAGCCAATGATAAAGTCAAAGCAGCAGATGATCCTGAAAAGATGCTTAAGGAAATAGAGTGATGAAGATTATATTATCACCTGCAAAGAAGATGATTGTAGATAATGATAACATAGCACCTGTTGAACTGCCTGCCTTTATTGATAAGACAGCAGAGATATTGAGCTGGATGAAAAGTAAATCAAAAGAGGAACTGAAAAATATCTGGAAATGTAATGACAAGATTGCAGAGCAGAACTTTGACAGATTGGGATATTACTTTAGGTCTGATTTATCATCAGATTCAGAATATGTTTTTGAACGCAAAATAAAGTAGTTATTCAGATAAAAGATGCTCGGTTTGGCATCAGATGTATTCGAAAGCTATTCTGCAGGAACAGAAATAAAATCATCAATTAATCAGGATGCAGTGCGTATTATGAAAGAAATGTATGGTATTGATATGGAACAGACTCAGTATTCTAAACTAATTTCAGGTATTCCAAAACCTGATATTGCTATTTCTATGGGATGTAATGTAGGATGCCCATTTATTGGAAGAGTATTTGATGATAATTTGGGGGCTTGAAGATCCAACGGGAAAGAGTGATGATCAGAAAACCTATCTGGGGAAATTAGAAAATCCTAATTTGTTTCGTTTCCTTTACATGGGAGAGCGAAGCCAGTTACTAAGTACAGGCTTTGAGTTACAGACGAATAATCAGGATGCCGCCAATGTGTATCAGGAGGTGACAGGTCAGATGAAAGCAGTAGTAACAGATAAATGGATACTATGTCCGGTGTGCAAAGCAAAGACACGGACACAGATACTGGATGATACGGAATTAAAACATTTTCCGCTGTTTTGTCCAAAATGTAAAGAAAATTTTATTATCTTTGTGAAAGGTAAATCCAACATATACTGTAGCATTTAAGGAAAGATGAAACAAAAGGAGAACATATGGAATCAGATATAATTAAAATCAGCCATCTGAATAAAAGCTTTGGCGAAGTAAAAGCAGTGAATGATTTGAGCTTTCGTGTAAAAAAAGGAGAATTGTTTGCGTTTCTTGGAGTAAATGGTGCAGGGAAAAGTACAACCATTTCCATTCTCTGCGGATTACTGAAAAAAGACAGCGGAACTGTTCAGGTAAACGGAATAGAAACCGACAAAGCCGGTGCACAGACAAAAAGAATGCTTGGTGTTGTGTTTCAGGATAGCGTACTTGATAAACCGCTTACGGTGAAAGAGAACCTAATGAGCAGAGCTGCTTTGTACGGCATTACAGGAAATGCCTTTGATAAGAGATTACAGGAGCTGGTCGAGATTCTGGATTTTGACGAGTTTTTAAACAGACCTGTAGGTAAGCTGTCGGGAGGTCAGAGAAGAAGAGTTGATATTGCCCGTGCATTATTGCACAGACCGGAGATTTTGATTCTTGACGAGCCTACTACAGGGCTTGATCCTCAGACAAGGCAGTTAATATGGAATGTTATTAAGAAACTTCAGAAAACAGAAAATATGACAGTATTTCTAACCACCCATTATATGGAAGAGGCTGCTAATGCTGGGTATGTTGTGATTCTTGACAAAGGAAGTATCGCAGCAGAAGGTACACCGTTTGAACTTAAAAATGCTTATGTACAGGATATAGTGTCTGTTTATGGTGTTTTCGAGGATGAAATAAAGTCATTGAACAGAGAATATAAAAAAATACGTGACGGATATCAGATAAAAGTAAGAAATACGAAAGAAGCGACGGAGCTTATTGTAGAACATCAGGAACTGTTTAGGGATTATGAGGTAGTAAAGGGCGGTATGGATGATGTATTTCTTGCAGTTACAGGAAAGAAGCTTGGAGGTGAACGCTGATGAGAACAGTGTTGGCATTAATGAACAGGAACAGGAAATTGTTTTTTAAAGATAAAGGTATGTTGTTTACATCAATGATCACACCTGTCATTCTGATTGTTCTGTATGCTACATTTCTTGCAAAGGTTTTCAGAGATTCTTTTACAGCAGCGATTCCGGATATGATTCCGATTTCGGATAAGCTTATTAATGGAACCGTGGCAGCACAACTGACAGCATCACTTATGGCAGTAAGCTGTATTACTGTAACATTCTGTGTGAATCTGACTATGGTGCAGGACAAGGCAAATGGAACAAGGAAGGATTTTAACGTTTCACCGGTCAGTAAGGGGAAAATTTATTTAGGATATTTTCTTTCAACAGTAGCTAATTCATTGATGGTCAATGGACTTGCGTTTGTATTATGTCTTGGATATCTATTTAAAATGGGATGGTATATGAATACAGCAGATGTATTATGGGTTTTATTTGACATAATATTGCTCGTCCTGTTTGGAAGTACGCTTTCAAGTATCATTAGCTTCCCGTTGACAACACAGGGACAGCTTTCAGCTGTGGGTACAATTGTCAGCGCAGGATATGGTTTTATATGTGGTGCTTATATGCCTATTTCTAATTTTGGTTCAGGTCTTCAGAAGACACTGTCTTATCTTCCGAGTACATATGCCACTTCATTGATTAAAAATCATATGCTTCACGGAGTTTTTAAGGAGATGGAGAGAAAACATTATCCGGATGAACTTGTTGAAACGATAAGAGACACTCTTGATTGCAATCCGGTATTTCATGGAAATGTGGTAAGTGTAAATTATATGATTGGCATTATGGTGGGAAGTATAGCTGTATTTGGAATTGTTTATTATTTTGTTACATTGCTGCCAGGTGGTGAAGGCAGACGATAAGCAGCATTATGTTTAGAAATATTCGGTGAAATCTCAATCGGTATTTATAGGAGAACTATCATTATGATTAGAGAATTAATGTTAAACAGAATAAAAGGATGTGAAATATATGGAATTTTTATTTGTGGCTCTTGGTGGAGCAGCAGGTGCGGTGTCAAGATATGCCATAAGTCTTATACCTGTTAAAAGCGGATTTCCGATTTTAACATTAATGACTAATATTATAGGAGCGGTTCTGATAGGATTTATTGCGGGTATTGCCGGCAGTAAGATTGAAATATCTAAAAATACGATTTTATTTTGGAAAACAGGGGTGTGCGGTGGATTTACCACATTTTCTACATTCTCTTTGGAAGCATATAATCTGTTTGATGATGGAAAATATGTAATAGGAGGATTATATGTGCTGTTAAGCTGCTGTGGATGTATATTGGGAGTCTTATGTGGAAGGAAACTATCAGCGTTTATAAGATAACATAGGAAATTTATATAAATTTATGAACATTAATATGCTTGCTTTTTGTGTAACAATTAGAATCATCCAGGCAGGTGAATTGATTGACAAATACTGTTAAAAAGTCTACAATAAATACATTATATTAGTACGTTAATTAATTTCTATTATGATTTGTCAAATTCGTGTGAAGTAATCTGAATGGAATTGGATTGTGATTTCGATTTTACATTTATTAATTTATTATTAAATTTCAATCGGTATACAAGAACGTAAATTTACACAAAGGAGTATATTAATATGAATAAAAAGATAGTGAAGAAATTATGTGCTATTGGCTTGATATCTTCTATTGTCTTATCAGGATGTGGTAAAGCTGGTATAACAGGTGGAAGTATAGATGAATCAGCAGGTGGCACAGATAAAGTTGTCTCTTTAAAGGTGTGGACAGAAAAGGATGGTCTGGGTGTCATGAATAAAATGATAGACAGCTTTAAGGAACAATATAAAGATGAAGCAGAATTTGATATAACGGTTGAGATTCAGGCAGATTCACAGGTTCGTGATGTCATGCTTACAGATGTACACAATGGTGCTGATGTGTTTTCATTTCCAGATGATCAGATTATATCATTAACGGCTGGCGGAGTTCTGACAGAGGTACCCAATGCAGATGAAATAGCAGCAGCTAATGTAAAGGAGTCAGTTGAAGCGGCTACCCTGAATGATACATTATATGGATATCCTATGACAGCAGATAATGGATATTTTATGTATTACAATAAAGATTATTTTTCAGAAGATGATGTTAAGTCGCTAGATAAAATGCTGTCCATTGCAGCAGCTAACAATAAAAAGGTTGCTATGGAGTTTAATTCCGGATGGTATCTTTATACATTTTTTGGAAATACAGGACTAAGTCTTTCCATTAAACCAGATGGTATAACTAATGAATGTAACTGGAATTCGCAGACAGGTGACATAACCGGAGTGGCTATAAAGCAGGCACTCGATAGTATAGCAGCTAATCCAGGGTTTGTAAGTATGCCTAACGGAGATATAGCTGAACATATTAAAAGTGGTGATGTTATAGCAGGAATAAGTGGTGTATGGGATGTTATGAATGTAAAGGAAGCCTGGGGAGAGAATTATGGTGCCTGTAAGCTGCCAACATATACAGTTGCAGGAAAGGAAGTTCAGATGTCTTCATTTACAGGCTATAAGATGATGGGAGTAAATGCTTACTCAAAGAATAAAGAATGGGCCTGCAGGCTTGCTGACTGGCTGACTAATCAGCAGAACCAGGAGCTCAGGTTTAAAGAGAGAAATCAGGGACCATCTAACAGCAAGGCATCAGAATCAGGTGAAATCAAAAAAGTGGCTGCAATACAGGCAATCATTGCACAGTCACAGTATGGAACATTACAAAGAGTAGGAAACAGCTACTGGGATGCCTGTAAGAAGTTTGCTAATACCGTACTTAGTGGAAATAATGGTGGTTTATCAGATCAGGAAGTCATGGATACATTAGTTAATGAAATTACAGCTTCTGCTGTTAAGTAACAGTAGGATGGCCAAAGTTGATTTACTGAGAGTGGAAAAGATTGGAGAACAAGCATGAATAATAAAAAAAGGACGAGCCTGAAGACACTGATATTATTGCCAGTATTTATACTAGGTGCTTTAACAATAATATGTAATGTTATGGCTATAAACAATATAAGAACTGTAAACTCTAATGCCGCTGATATAACAGATAACTGTATGAGGAGTGTTTCAGATCTTGGTGAAATAAAGAATGATATACAGGTTATTCATACACTTGGATTATCACATATTATTGCAACAGATCTTAATACTATGATATCAATAGTAGGCGAGATTAATGATAATCAGGAAGAATTAGAGAAAAAGCTGGATGAATATAAGAAATATGTCCAGAATGATGATATGGAAACATATAATTCATTAGTAAGTAATTATAATACCATGAAATATGAGCTTGGAAACATTATGGCATACAGTGCTTTAGGCAAGAATGAGGAAGCATATGCTATTGCTAATGGAGTCGTAAGTGATAGCAGTAAAGCAATCCAGAAGGATATAGAGGTGCTAAGCACACATGCCAATGATACAGCTTCTGAGGCAAGGGAAAGGCTTACCAGCGTGTATGTAAGTTCACTTGTCAGCAATGGCATAGTTATTATTATAAGCGTTATATTGATTATTGTAGCAATATACTGTGTTATGAAGTATGTTATTAAACCAATTATCGCAACTAATAAAGATATCAGGGATATTATTGATGGAATCGATAATGGAGAAGGAGATCTTACAAAGCGTGTAAGAGTTATTTCTAATGATGAGATAGCAGATCTTGGTAATGGTATCAATCTTTTTATGGATAAGCTTCAGGAAATTCTTAAGCTGATTATAGAGAATACTAACTATATGGAAAATGTTGTTGCTGAGGTTGATGGCAGTGTTGTCAAATCCAATGACAGTGCATCTGATTTATCTGCCATGACAGAGGAATTATCTGCAACTATGCAGGATGTAGGACTTTCTGTTAATACTATTAATGACAATGCTGATGATATGCTAAAAGATGTCGAGATTATAGCAACTAAGTCAGATGATATTAATCAGTTCTCAAAGGAAATGAAGGCAAATGCAGAAAAAATAGAGAGTGATGCCAGATATAATATGGTTCAGACAGGTGAAAAGGTTGGAAATATATTAGATGTTCTTAATAAAGCAATAGAAGATAGTAAAAGCGTTGACCAGGTAAATAACCTTACGAATGATATTCTTAATATATCAAGCCAGACGAATCTGTTAGCACTCAATGCTTCAATAGAAGCTGCCAGAGCAGGTGAAGCTGGTAAAGGCTTTGCAGTAGTGGCAGATGAGATTCGTCAGTTAGCAGATTCAAGCCGTGAAACTGCCAACAAGATACAAAGTATTAACTCGGTTGTTGTTGCTGCTGTTAATAATCTATCAGATAATGCTAATAATCTGGTTTCGTATCTTCAGCAGACTATTCTTCCTGAATTTCAGACATTTGTTGATGGAGGTGTGAAATATAAAGAAAATGCTTCCTATATAGAGAATGCAATGGACGAATTCGTTGAGAAAACAGATGTCCTAAAGAAAAACATGGATGAAATAGCTCATTCTATCAGTACGATAACAACTGTAGTTGATGAGGGTGCTGCCGGTGTTAATAATGCGGCCATAAGCACACAGAATCTTGTTGAGGATATAGTCAATATCAGCAATAAAATGATAGAAAACAAGAGTATTGCCCAGAATCTTAAGAATAGTACTAACATATTTGCAAAGTTCTGATCGTTGCAAAGTTCTGATCGTGAAAATATTTGACATTTTTATATTTTTTTAATAATATTATATTATATGCGATTTTTGCATAAGAATATTAAGAAAGAGAGAAAGAGTATGAACGAAAAGAAAGAGTTCAAGCCTTATATTCCAGCTGATAAGGTTATGCCTGAGTTAACAGTTACATCTGTTATTATAGGTGCTTTATTAGCTATATTATTTGGCGGTGCTAACGCATATTTAGGACTTAGAGTTGGTATGACAGTTTCTGCATCCATACCAGCAGCGGTTATCTCAATGGGAATTATCCGCTTTATATTAAGAAGAGATTCCATATTAGAGAATAACATGGTCCAGACTATTGGCTCTGCTGGTGAATCGGTTGCAGCAGGTGCTATATTTACACTTCCAGCATTATTTATGTGGGCGCAGGAGGAAGGTACAGTTATGCCTTCTTTAGTTGAGATAGCGCTTATTGCATTAATCGGTGGTTTCCTTGGAGTATTATTCATGATTCCACTTCGTAGTGCATTGATAGTCCAGGAGCATGGTGTGTTACCTTATCCAGAAGGACAGGCATGTGCTGAGGTATTAGTTGCAGGTGAAGAAGGTGGTGCTAAGGCTGGCACAGTATTTGCAGGTCTTGGTATTGCTGCTGTTTATAAGTTTATAGCAGATGGACTTAAGGTGTTCCCAAGTGAGGTTGATTTTACAATTAAACCATATAAGGGTTCAGCAGTAGGTGCAGATGTATTACCTGCACTTTTAGGAGTTGGTTATATATGTGGACCTAAGGTATCATCATACCTTCTTGCAGGTGGTTCTGTTGCATGGTTTATGATTATGCCATTAATCGCATTATTCGGTGGAGATAATATCATTGGACCAGCACTTATTCCAGTTTCACAGATGAATCCATCACAGATATGGTCTAATTATGTACGTTATATTGGAGCCGGTGCAGTTGCAGCTGGTGGTATTATAAGCTTGATTAAGTCATTACCACTTATTGTAAGGACATTTAAGCAGGCACTTAAGGGATATGGTAAGAAGGCAGATGGAGTAGAATCAAGATTAACTAAGGATATTCCTATGATGTTTGTTGTATTAGGAATTGGAGTACTTGCTATTATTATGTGGTTAATCCCAGTTATTCCAGTAAATCTTCTTAGTGCAATAATCATTATCATATTTGGTTTCTTTTTTGCAACAGTATCATCCCGTATGGTTGGATTAGTAGGTAGTTCCAATAATCCTGTATCAGGCATGGCTATTGCGACACTTCTTATTTCATCAGCGATTCTTAAAGCAACAGGTACTGTTGGAATGAAGGGTATGGTTGCTGCTATAAGTATCGGTTCTGTAATATGTATAATTGCAGCTATAGCAGGAGATACATCACAGGATTTAAAGACAGGTTATATAGTAGGTGCAACACCTTACAAGCAGCAGGCTGGTGAACTTATTGGTGTAGCTGTATCAGCTATTACAGTTGGTGGAGTACTTTATTTACTTAATGCAGCATGGGGCTATGGTTCAACAGAATTACCAGCACCACAGGCAACTCTTATGAAGATGGTTGTTGAAGGTGTTATGGGTAACAGCCTTCCATGGTCACTTGTATTTGCAGGAGTTGCAATTGCAATAGTAGTTGAGATTCTTCAGATACCTGTGCTTCCATTTGCAGTAGGACTTTATCTTCCAATCTATTTAAGTACACCTATTATGGTTGGTGGACTTGTAAGACTTTACTTTGATAAGAAGAAAGGTATTACAGAAGAAGAGCGTAAGGCTAAGGTTAATCAGGGAATACTTTATTCATCAGGTCTTATTGCCGGTGAAGGACTGGTTGGTATCCTTTTAGCAGTATTTGCTATTATTCCTGTAGGAGCAGCTACTCTTGGCGATGCTATTAATATATCAAAGATTATCAATCTTGGTAATATCGGAGGACTTGTATTCTTTGCATGCCTTGTTGCAACATTAGTGGCATTTATTAACAAAAAAGAAAAGAAGACAAAATAATAAATAATATGTTATAATGAGTCTGCCGGTTATTTTGCCGGCAGATTTTTATTTTTCTAGGATTAAAGGAGAAAGCTTGAGTTATGGCTAAGCAGAAGGATAATTACTTAGACTATGTTCCAAAGCATAATTCGTTGTTCGAATGCAGGGAAAACAAAAAAGGTCATGTAGAAGTCAAAGTACACAATAAAGGGATTTTTAACAGAATAGCACAGCTTATTGCGCGAAAGCCCAGATATAGTTACATTGAATTAGATGATTTTGGTACATTTGTATGGCATAGCATAGATGGCGTAAGAAGTATTTATGATATAGGACAGCTTGTGAAAGGGCATTTTGGAGATAAAGCGGAGCCGCTGTATGAGAGATTGTGTTATTTTATAAAGCTGCTTCATAAGAATCAGTTTATTGTATATATGAACAAGATAAATAAGCAGATAAACAAATGAATAAAATAGATTTGTAGATTATAAATATTTTAAAGGAGACAGTGTTATGAGAGTATTATCTGAATTAGAACCTAAAAATGTATTTTCTTTTTTTGAGGATATATGTAATATCCCACATCCATCATATAAGGAAGAAAAAATCAGCAATTATCTTGTTGATTTCGCTAAGGAAAGAAAGCTTGAATATTATCAGGATTCACTTAACAATGTAATCATAATAAAGGAAGCCTCAAAGGGTTATGAGGATGCAGCACCTATAATACTTCAGGGACATATGGATATGGTATGCGAGAAGACACCTGATTGTGATAAGAATATGGATGAGGATGGACTGGATCTTGAGGTAAATGGTGATTTCATATCTGCTAAGGGAACAACGCTTGGTGGTGATGATGGAATTGCCGTTGCTTATGCGCTTGCAATACTTGATGATGACAGTATCGCACATCCACGTCTTGAGTTCGTGTGCACAGTATCTGAGGAAGTAGGCATGGAAGGTGCTTCTTCCATAGACGTATCCATGTTAAAGGGCAAAAAGCTTCTTAATATGGATAGTGAAGAAGAAGGAATCATGCTTGCAAGCTGTGCGGGGGGCTGCAGTAGCAGAGTTACACTAAAACTTAATAAAAATAAGGTTACTGGAACAAAGCTTAGTATTACTTTATCAGGACTGACAGGAGGCCATTCAGGTGTTGAAATAGATAAAGGCAGAGGTAATGCGAATGTTCTTATGTCAAGAATATTAAGGGATGCTATGATAGATAATAATGTATATCTTGCAGCCTTTAATGGCGGAAGAAAGGATAACGCTATTCCAAGAGAATGCATGGCTGAGATTATCGTTGCAGCAGACAAGGCTGCAGATGTTAAAGCAGCTATTGAGAATACAGCAAAAGAGATAAAAGAGGAGTTTGCTACATCAGATGCAGACTTAAAGTGTGTTATAGATATATCAGAGGGCTGCAGCGCAGAGGCAGTAACATATGAAGATAGTATAAGAGCAGTTTCACTTATACAATCATTACCTAACGGAATAATGAGAATGAGCCAGGATATAGATAATCTTGTGGAAACTTCGCTTAATCTTGGTGTGATTTCACTAGATGAATCAGGTATATGTCTTAGATTCTCACTTAGAAGTTCTGTAGGGGCTGCTTTAAAGAATCTTAAGAGCCAGATCAAATTCATTAGTGAAGCATTCAGGGCAAATGCTGAATTTACAGGTGAATATCCAGCATGGGAATATAAGAAGGATTCTAAGCTGCGTGATGACATGGTAAGGATATTTGAACAGATGTATGGTAAAAAGCCAACTATCGAGGCTATTCATGCAGGTGTTGAATGTGGTATACTTGCAGGTAAAATAGAAGGACTTGACTGCATATCAATGGGACCTGATATTTTTGATATTCATACAACTGAGGAACACCTAAGCATATCTTCAACTAAGAGAATGTATGAATATATACTTAACGTAATAGCTTGTAAATAATAACAGGATAATAGAGCACATTAAAGCAGGGTGAGTCTATGTATAAGATATTAATAGTTGAGGATGACAGGATTATAGCTGATAATGTATGCGAACAGTTATTAAAATGGGGATATGATGTTAAAATAGCAGATGATTTCAATGATGTTTTAAAAATCTTTGCAAAGTATGAGCCGCAGCTTGTACTTATGGATATCGGACTTCCATATTTTAATGGTTATCACTGGTGTATGCAGATAAGAAATATATCAAAGGTGCCGGTTATATTTATGTCCTCTATGTCTGATAATATGAATATAGTTATGGCTATTAATATGGGTGGAGATGACTTTATTGTAAAACCATTTGATATCAATGTGCTTATAGCTAAGGTGCAGGCGATGCTAAGACGGACGTATTCATTTGCCGAGAGCACGAATATCATAGAACATAACGGCTGTATACTTAACATGAATGACCAGACATTTACGTATAATGGGAAAAGGATGGAGCTTACTAAGAATGAGTACCGGATACTGCAGAGTCTTCTTGAGAATATAGGAAAAGTGGTTTCGCGTGATAATATTATGATGAAGCTTTGGGAAAGTGATGACTTTATTGATGATAACACGCTGACTGTTAATGTTACAAGATTAAGGAAAAAACTTGAACAGGCAGGGTTGAAGGATTATATAAAGACTAAAAAGGGAACTGGATATATTATAGAGTAGTATCCTTATATATCAGACAGCAGGGCTGATAGAAAGAGATGTAAGATGAGATTGCTATTTTTATATTTAAAGAATAAAAAGAGTAATATAATACAGGTGGTACTTGTTTATGTAGTGCTTCTGCTTGTGATATGGTTATACAATCTTCCGTATTATGAGGCGTTTTCATTTGGAGTAGAATTATATGGTGCGCTATACATAGTATATCTTATATATGACTATTCGGTGTTTGCTGACAAAATAAGGACACTTGAAAGAAATATAAAGACAGATGATATACAGAATATAGCATTGCCGGATAAGAAGAATGATGTTGAGGCATTATATGCTGATATTATTATAAAACTACATGAACAGAAAAGAAAACAATATGATGCCGGTGTAGAAGCATCAAGAAATCTCAAGGATTACTATGCATGCTGGGCACATCAGATTAAAACGCCTATTGCCGCAGCAAAGCTGATAATCCAGTCACTTGATGATGTAGTAAGGAATCTTGAGAATAATTCATTGGGCAATTCCTATGATGAGAGTTATGATGAACATTATGATGATTTTAAAAACAATGAGAGTAATGAAAAAAATGATGATAATGATTTAGAAAAGCTTGACAGGAAGTTAAATGAGCTTAGTCATGAAATGTTCAGGATAGAATTCTATACGGATGCAGTTATGGATTATCTGCGGCTTGAAGATATTTCATCCGATTATGAATTCAAGCTGTGCAGACTTGATGTGGCAGTGAAAAAGGTGGTTAAGAAGTTTGCACCACAGTTTATCGGAAGGCATATTTCACTACATATTGAGCAGATTGAAGATTCAGTATGTACGGATTCCAAATGGCTTGGCTTTATTATAGAGCAGCTTATATCCAATGCAGTCAAGTATAGTAAAGATGGAGGAAGTGTAAGAATATATACTCTCCATGGCAAAGGTGATATAAAAAAGAATTCAAAAGATGATTCTTTGCAGCTTGTGATAGAAGATACAGGAATAGGCATAAATGAAGAGGATATTCCAAGAATAATGGAAAGAGGATTTACAGGATATAATGGCAGGCTTGATAGGAAATCATCTGGAATAGGTCTGTATCTGTGTAGAAAGGCGGCAGACAGGCTTGGATTTGTTATAACCTTTGATGCCAGTTATAAGAATGGCACCAGAGTTGTGATTGATATGACACAACGTTATACAAAGCATGAATAAACCTTACATTATTGTAAGAAATGAAAATGAAATGTAAGCCATATCAATGGCTGTGCATTTCATTTTTTTATATACTCTGTAATGTAATGAGTGTAAAGGAAAAACAAAGAGTAAAATATAATGTAAAGAAAGGCTGGTGCTAAAATGGCATTATTAGAGGTGAAAAATTTAAAAAAGGTATATACAACAAGATTCGGTACTAATCAGGTAAAGGCCTTATCAGATGTTAATTTCAGTGTTGAGAAGGGTGAGTATGTAGCGATTATGGGTGAATCAGGCTCAGGAAAAACAACGCTCCTTAATATTCTTGCTTCACTTGATAAGCCGACGAATGGCGAGATACTTCTTAATGGAAAGAATACAGTACAGATAAAGGATAAAGAACTTTCTGCCTTCAGAAGAGACAATCTTGGTTTTGTGTTTCAGGATTTCAATCTGCTTGACACATTTACTATAAGGGATAATATATTTCTTCCGCTTGTTCTTTCAGGGAAAATGAAAATGTAATAATAACAATAATATCATTAACAGCAGGTATAGTGTTTGGTATTATATTCAGCAGGCTTATGTTTCTTGTGCTTATGAAGCTGATTAAAGCCGACTCTGTTCCAGCATTTGTAATATCAACAAATGCGGTGGTTGTCACTATTATATATTTTATAAGTATATTTGCAGTAATATTCATATACAATTTTGTCAAGGTACAGATGTCTAAGCCAATCGAGCTTCTTCATAGCGATGAGATAGGTGAGAAGGAGCCAAAGACAAAGCTTATTATGACTATTCTTGGACTTTTATGTCTTGGAGGAGGATATTACTTTGCGCTTACAGTTTCTTCAATTCTTAAAGCTGTACAATATTTCTTTGTTGCAGCATTGTTTGTTGTTATAGGAACCTATCTGTTATTTACGGCTGGGAGCATTGCGCTGCTTAAGCTTCTGAGGAAAAATAAAAGGTTTTATTATAAGACAGGACATTTTACGGCTGTTTCAGGAATGTTATACAGGATGAAGCAGAATGCAATAGGCCTTGCAAATATATGTGTTTTATCAACAATAGTTCTTATTGCAGTTGCATCTACTGTATCACTTTATGCTGGAATGCAGGATTCGCTGAATACGGCATACCCTAGTGAACAGAATATCGTTATATATGGAACAGATGCCGATGTGCTTGATGAGACGAAAAACAGAATATATGATTGTATTGATGCACACAATGTTGCTATAAAAAAAGATTATTCCTATAAAACAATTTCTGTTCAAGGGCTGCTTAATACTGATAATACATTTTATACAGATAAGGATAATATGTCACGTTATGATGAAAGTATGCTGGGAGTCTGTCAGATTATGACATTAGAAGACTTTAATAAGCTTTATGATGATAGCTATGTTATAGATGATAAAGCTAGTGCTATTCTTGTTACCAAGGAAAAGCTGGATAGCAAAGACAGCATAACAATAAATAATAGTGATAATGTATCAGAGTATAAGCTGATAGATGTGCTTACAGATGATGAGAAGTACTTCTCCGGTGCTGTCACGTCGGTAGTTAAGGCATATATGCTTATAGTTAAGGATATGGATGAAATGAATCATATCCGGAATTTAGTATATGGTAACTCTGATAAGAGGTCTGCAAGCATTAGTTATAATATATATGTTAATACCAATCTTTCTGAACAGGACAGCAGACAGTTAAGTAAGGATATAGAAGCTGAGTCCAGTCCTGAAGCCTATGTTATGTGCGATAACAGATATGATATAGCAGAGGAGCTTACACAGTTGTATGGTGGCCTCTTATTCTTAGGCTGTTATATTGGAATACTGTTCCTTATGGCTACTGTTCTTATAATATATTATAAGCAGATATCAGAAGGGTATGAAGACTGCAGACGATTTGAGATTATGATGAAGGTTGGTATGAGCCGCGAAGAGGTTAAAAGGACTATTAAGAGCCAGATACTTATGGTGTTCTTTATTCCAATTGCAGTTGCTGCAATACATGTGATAGTTTCTTTCAGAATAATAAAAATGATAATGGTAATATTATCACTTGGAAGCAATATGGTGCTTTTTGTATGGTGTACATTATTCACGGTTATAGTATTTTGTATCATATATGCATTGGTTTATGCACTGACTGCTAAAGAATATTATAATATAGTGCAGGGGTGATAAAAAAGTTGTTTATTTAGTTCATTTGTTTGATGGAATTCAGCTGACGAAGTGCCAGGTAAGGTGTCTTGGAAGTTTTAGGAACAGATGAGAACTTGCATTTTTGTGGTATCTGTGTATAATATATCAGTGAATGTAAAATACTATGAAAATATAATGGGGTGCTTGTGTATGACAGGCTGAGAGTAAGCAGAAGCTTTAACCCAGTAACCTGATGTGGATAATGCCAACGTAGGGAGATAAAGAAGTCGCGGGTGCGTTTTTATGTGCAGGAATCTTTAGTTGGGTTCCTGCATTTTTACTTTTATTTTTACTTCGTAAAACAAGGAGGTAAATACCTCTGCTCCTGCAAGGGCAGTCGCATTTTACTTCGTAAAACAAGGAGGTATGTATGTATACAGCTTTAACTATTGCTGGAAGTGATTCTAGCGGAGGTGCCGGAATACAGGCAGATATAAAGACAATGACGGCTAATCGTGTATATGCGATGAGTGCAATCACAGCTCTGACTGCACAGAACACTACTGGTGTAACAGATATAATGGAGGTATCTCCTGAATTTTTAGCAGAGCAGCTTGATAGTATATTTACAGATATATATCCGGATGCTGTCAAGACAGGAATGGTTGCTTCAGGTGAACTGATTGAGGTAATAGCAGATAAGCTTACAGAGTATAAAGCAGGGAATATTGTTGTTGATCCCGTTATGGTGGCGACAAGTGGGGCAAGACTTATAAGTGAGGATGCTATCAGCATATTAAAGAGCAGATTATTACCACTTGCAACAGTTATTACACCTAATATTCCGGAAGCTGAGGTGCTTTCAGGAGTGGACATCAAAGCAGCAGAAGATATGGAAAAGGCAGCAGAGCTTATATGTGACACATTAGGCTGTTCTGTTTTATTAAAGGGTGGACATCAGTTAAACGATGCTAATGATCTTTTATTCCAGAAAGGAAAAGAACCAGTATGGTTTTATGGAAAGCGGATAAATAATCCTAATACGCATGGAACAGGCTGTACGTTATCTTCAGCAATAGCCTCTAACCTTGCAAAGGGAAGAGATCTTGAGACATCAGTCAGGTGTGCAAAGAATTATATATCAGGTGCACTTGCTGCTATGCTTGACCTTGGTAAGGGAAGTGGACCTATGAATCATGCATTTGCGATAGACGGAGAGTATCATAACTTACGTGGGTAGCCTGTCTTAACAAATAATAGATGAATATTTTGTGAAAGTATGGTAACATAGCATATGTTACACTAATAAATATTAAGAAGCAGATGTATTCTTTTTTAAGAATGAAATGATTATAATAAGTAATATTATTTCTGCTTCATAAACAAGGAGGATTTTATTAATGAAAATAGCAGTATCATACGAGAATGGTAATATATTCCAGCATTTTGGGCATTCTAAGATGTTTAAAATATATGAGATAGATGGTCAGAATATTGTTGATACTAAGATTATAGAAGCACAAGGTTCAGGACATAGTGCGCTTGCAACAATGCTTGATGATATTAATGTGGATGCTCTGATATGTGGTGGCATAGGAAACGGAGCTATGGAAGCACTTGTTCAGATGGGTATAGAGGTGTGCTCAGGAGTATCTGGTGATGCAGACGAGGCAGTAGCAGAATATCTTAATGGCTCACTTGAATCACAGGGTGTTAACTGTGATCATCATAATAATGGAGAGGAACATAGCTGTGGACACTGCGGAAGTGACGAAGAAGATTGTGGCTGTGGCAGCTGTGGTGATGATGATGGACATGGTTGTGGCGGATGTTCTGGCTGTGGTGGAAGTTATACACCACCTTTTGATGGTCCTAATGTTGGAAAGACATGCAGGGTGCATTATAAGGGAACTTTCAACGATGGAACACAGTTTGACTCATCTTACGACAGGGGAGAGCCACTGGAGTTCGTATGTGGTGCTGGTATGATGATACTTGGTTTTGACAGGGCAGTAGCAACTATGAATGTTGGAGATGTCATAGATGTACATCTTATGCCATCAGAAGCATATGGTGAGGTTGAGCCAGAAGCATTTATAACAGTACCTGTTAAGGAGCTTGGCTCAGGTGTAAAAGACCTTAAGGTAGATGATAAGGTATATCTTCAGAACGCACTTGGACAGCCTTTTGTGGCAAGAGTAGCAGCACTTACAGATGATGAGATAACATTTGATGCTAACCATGAGATGGCAGGAAAAGAGCTTAACTTTAAGATAGAGCTTGTAGAAGTGCAGTAGTAGAAAAAATAATAAAAAATAATAATGATATATTGACTAATGCAAAGCTGAGTGCTATTATTCTAAATAATTTAATAAGCTAAACCGTTGAAGCGGAGATAACGGCAATGATGCCTGTACAGAGAGTCTGCTAGGCTGAGATGCAGATAAGAAACAAGTTGTCAAATGGACCGCTGAGGGCACAAGGGAAATGCATATATGCATAGTATAGTGTGACGTTGCAGGCAGACGTTATATGCCGAGGGTATGTTAGTATCCTGCTAAGAGCATGATTGATATCATGAATTCAAGGTGGCACCGCGGATAGTGAATATAATATAAGCACATTATTCGTCCTTGACAGAAAGTATAATTCTGTCAGGGACTTTTTTTATGCATTGATGAAGGCTGAGGAGCATATAATGCAATCGTTACTAACAGAGAGTAGTGATGAGAAAGACATATTAATAATTATCCTGTGACAGATACAAAACAAGGAGGATTATATGATTAAAGAAGCGATTGTAAAGATTGTAAACAAAGGTGATTTGAGTTATGATGAGGCTTATGCTGTTATGAATGAGATTATGAATGGAGAAACATCTCCTACACAGAATGCAGCATTTCTTGCAGCACTTTCAACTAAGAGTACTAAGGCAGAGACTATTGATGAGATAGCCGGATGTGCAGCAGCCATGAGAGAGCATGCCGTTAAGGTTGAAACAGGTATGGATATATTCGAGATAGTTGGTACAGGTGGTGATAATGCGCAGAGCTTTAATATATCTACTACATCTGCACTTGTAGCAGCTGCTGGCGGCATGAAGGTTGCAAAGCATGGAAACAGGGCAGCATCTTCTAAGTGTGGAACAGCAGATTGTCTTGAGGCACTTGGTGTTAATATACAACAGGATCCAGAAAAATGTGTTGAACTTCTTAAGGAAGTTGGAATGTGCTTCTTCTTTGCACAGAAATATCATACATCAATGAAATATGTTGGTGCTATCCGTAAGGAGCTGGGGGTAAGAACAGTATTTAATATACTTGGACCACTTACTAACCCAGGTTCACCATCTATGCAGTTACTTGGTGTATATGATGAATACCTTGTAGAACCTTTAGCGCAGGTTCTTGTAAGCCTTGGAGTTAAGAGAGGCATGGTAGTATATGGCATGGATAAGTTAGATGAGATATCTATGAGTGCACCAACTAAGGTATGCGAGATTCGTGATGGCTGGATGAAGTCATATGTTATCAAGCCAGAGGATTTCGGACTTATGCGTTGTACAAAGGATGACCTTAAGGGAGGTACCCCAGAAGATAATGCAAGAATAACAAGAGCCATACTTAATGGTGAAAAAGGACCTAAGAGAGATGCTGTTCTTATGAATGCAGGTGCTTCACTCTATATAGGTGGAAAGGCAGACAGTCTTGCGGATGGTATAAAGTTAGCAGCAGAGCTTATTGATTCAGGCAAGGCTGATAAAGTACTTGATAAATTTATTGAAGTAAGTAACAGATAGTTAGAAATGGAGTAAATGTAGATTAAGATGAAAGAGTTAAGTAATAGATCAGCTGACTTTACAGATTCAGTTATAAGAAGAATGACAAGGGTTGCCAATAAATATGGGGCAGTTAATCTGTCGCAGGGCTTTCCTGACTTTGACCCACCAGAGGAAATAACAGACAGGCTGGCAGAAGTAGCTAAAGAGGGACCACATCAGTATGCGCTTACCTGGGGTGCTAAGAATTTCCGTGATGCCATAGCTGATAAATACGAACATTTTTCGGGATTAAAGGTTGACCCTGAATCAGAGATAGTCGTTACATGTGGAAGTACAGAGGCTATGATGGCAACTATGCTCAGTATTACTAATCCGGGTGATAAGGTTGTTATATTCTCACCATTTTATGAAAATTATGGCGCAGATACTATACTTTCAGGGGCTGAGCCGGTGTATGTTCCACTTGTTCCACCTGAATTTACATTTGATGCTGCAAAGCTTGAGGAAGCATTTGCAAGTGGAGCAAAAGCACTTATATTATGCAATCCGTCTAATCCCTGCGGAAAAGTATTTACCATGGAAGAGATGCAGACAATAGCTGAACTTGCAAAGAAGTATGATGCTTATGTTGTAACAGATGAAGTGTATGAACACATAATATATGCACCTAATAAACATGTTTATATGCAGGCACTTGACGGCATGAGAGAGAGAACTATTGTATGTAATTCTTTGTCGAAAACATATTCTATAACAGGCTGGAGACTGGGTTATGTTATAGCTAATCCGCAGATTATAGACAGAGTAAAGAAAGTCCACGATTTCCTTACAGTTGGGGCAGCAGCACCACTTATGGAGGCGGCTGTTACGGGCTTAAAGTTTGATGATGAATATTATGACAAGCTGGCAGCACATTATGCACATATGAAAGAAGTGTTTGTAGGCGGACTTAAGGAGCTTGGACTTACATATACAGATCCACAGGGTGCTTACTATGTTCTTGTTGATGTAAGCGAATTCGGTGTTAAGGATGATGTGAAATTCTGTGAATGGATGGCACAGTATGTAGGTGTTGCAGCAGTTCCGGGCTCAAGCTTTTTCAGGGAGGATGTACATCATCTTATAAGATTTCATTTTGCGAAAAAGGATGATACGCTTAAGGAGGCTATAAGAAGACTTGCGACACTTAGGGAGAAGGCTTTGAGTGTTGGAGAAGCTGAGTGGAAATAAGGGAAAAATAATTAAAATATTATTAATTTTTTAATTGTAATTACATATCATATATATGAATAAGATAACTTGAACTTATTCATTAATGAGATAATTATAGCTAGGTCTCCATTAACCTTAGGGGTTAATCTGTAAAGAGATGAACATTAAAGAGTTGGGCTGTCGCACTAAGAAATTAGTGCGATGCCCCTTTTTAGAATGATTTGTAGAATATTTCTTTATATTAATTAAGCCTTATACCCCGCTATAAGCGCAGTATCCTCCATCAACAGGAAGCACTATTCCATTAACGAATCCGGAAGCATCATCACTTGCAAGAAATAGTGCCGCACCGATAAGCTCTTCCGGATTGCCGAATCTTCCCATAGGAGTGCCGGCTATTATTTTCTTGGCTCTTGGAGTTGGTGAGCCATCTTTGTTGAATAATAGGTCGTGGTTCTGTTCGGCAGAGTAGAAGCCGGGAGCGATGGCATTACATCTTATACCGCTTTCACCAAAATGTGTGGCAAGCCATTGCGTAAGATTTAAGATAGCACATTTGGCATTGCTGTATGTAACGACCTTTGTTAAAGGAAGTATTGAAGATACAGAGGCAATATTTATAATGCTACCGCTTCTTTTTCCTACCATATCGCGGGTAAATACCTGAATAGGAAGAAGTGTTCCCATAAAATTAAGGTCCATAACTTCTCTTATCTTAGTTTCATCAAGGTTCCAGAATGAATAATCATCTGCGCCCTCTTCTTTTTTAAGCATTTCTGTTGATGTAATTGCACCGGGCTGGTTGCCGCCAGCACCATTAATGAGGATATCGCAGCTTCCTAAGTCGGCTTTGATAACTTCATATATTTTAGTAAGTTCTTCTTTGTCTGTTACATTACAGCAGTAGCCGTTGATAGTAACTGTAGCATTGTTTTCTTTTAAGGCATTGTCAGTAAGTTCGCTGACAACTTTTGACATCTTTTCCTTATTACGTCCGATAAGTGCAACTTTTGCACCGCTTACAGCAAGTCCGTAAGCCATGGCAGAGCAGAGTGTTCCACTTCCGCCAGTTACGATAGCAGTTTTTCCTGAAAGATTGACGCTAAATGGTATTTTCATAATTAGTGACTCCTTTTTAAAAGTTATTATTAAATAAATATGTTGTAATTCTTGAATTTGAATATTTATAATATTATTACAGAATTAAATAGTTATAATAATAAATGAATAGTAGTATTATTATATATGTATCTAATCTTTATTGAACCCATTCATAAGAAAGTCGTTCCATTTGGCATTGACTTCCTCAAGCTCTTTCTTTTGCATAATCCTGTTTCTGTCAGCAAGAATAGATAACATTTCGTCTGCTATTTCAGCAACAGGAGGATGTTCGTAGTGATAAAGATATCCTATCATACGTTGTGCAGTGAAGTCTGTATTAAGATTTCTTGTTATGATATCGCAGAACTCCTCTGGATAATCTCTTTCAAGCATCAGCTTATATAGCTGCATACTTACTTCTGATTTTGGTTTCATAAATAAAATCCTTTCGTTTGCCATAGGCAAAAACCCACTACATTTAGGTCGTGGGCAGTTGACATAATAGTAGTCCCCTGACTTTTATACTCTTATCATTATATAAAAAAATATTAAAATCTCAATATGCATTTCTGATAAAAAGAAAATAAGATTGATAAGATATTTATAAACTGTAAATTGAAAAAAAATACAGAATATGATATTATTCAAGTATATAGATTCGTGTTTACAGGTAGTTACAGGTGATGAAAGATTGTTAAAGGATATGATTTGTTTATGAAGCTATGTTCAATGATAATAAACGAAATAAAAGCAGTATATCAATATGAGAAAAGATCAAGAGTGGATATAGGCACACTTCAGAATGTCATGCTGATATTTGTTGTTGTGATGCTGCTTATTGATATACAGAATTTAAAACTTGGTGAGTATGTTATTGCTTCTATTACATTTGTTGTAGCAGTAGTCAGTATATTTGCGATTTTGGCATTAGGCCATTCTGATAAGATATACCGGATATGCATGGCAGCAGTGATTGCTTTTCTTATATTGGCTGTTCCAATCTCATTATATGGATCAAACAAAGGCTTTTCAATGATGTGGTATTTTCTTGTACCTATAATATCTATTATTCTTCTTGGAATGCCTTTTGGAATACCGGTAAGTGTCGGTTTTGGATTATATGTTACAGTAATGTTTTATACACCATTAAAAGAACTGCTTATATATGATTATCCTAAGTATTATCTCTTTTATTATCCATTATTTTACTGGTCATTTTTTGTGATAGTTGTTGTTATAGATATATTTTATAAGCGTTATCAGATGAATCAGGAGGAAAATGAAAAAGAACTGGAAAAGGATGTAGCTATAGCCCTTGAAGACAGAAAGAAGCTTATGATAGATGCAGTTACAGCCATAAGCCAGATGCTTGATGCAAAGGATGGTTATACGCAGCAGCACTCAAAGAGGGTGGCAGAGTATTCGTTGATGATAGCTAAGAGCATGAATAAGTTTTCCAATAAAGATTATAAAATCATATACAGGAGTGCGTTACTACACGATATAGGAAAGATAGCAGTTCCTGATATGATTCTTAACAAGCCAGGAAGACTGACTGATGAAGAGTATAATATTATGAGAAAGCACACTGTATGGGGTGGTGAGATATTAAAAGATCTTGAGTTTCTGCCAGATGCGGATAAAGGTGCAATATATCATCACGAGAGGATAGATGGTAAGGGCTATCCTTATGGTATTAAGGCAGATGAGCTCCCAGAGCTGGTAAGAATAATAAGTGCAGCGGATTCACTTGATGCCATGAGTTCCAACAGATGTTACAGGAAACAGTGTGATAAGCAGTATATTATAGATGAATTTAAAAAGGGTGCTGGCAGACAGTTTGATAATGAAGTTGCACATATCGTTATAAGTCTCATAGAAAAGGGTGAATTGTTGTCGGAAGTATAGAGCCATCCTGATAAAAAGCAAAAGAGGGATATTGTATGAATATGAAGATTAGAAAGTCAGGGAAATATGTCAGTTACAGGGAAATATTCTTATGTCCATACGAGGACAGGCTGCTTGCACTGTGTGTCAAGCTTGTATTCGGATTCGTATGGCTTATAAATATGTTAGTAGGCATAGTGCTTGATGTTGGATATGAGTATGATATACAGGCAGCCTTGATAGTTTTAATCACGGTGGTTAATATTGCAATATCAGTTAAGAATTATAACATATGGATTGACTTTGTTACGTTTGCAATTATGAGTATGCCTGTTTATAGTTTATTGTTTGAGGCTGATATTGAGGCCTTTAGCATAATGTATCCGGTTCTTTTTTCATGTGCTACAGTATTTGTACTCGGAATAAAGTATAGTCTTCCCATTAATATAGCATGTCTTGTCTCTATTATATATTGCTGCAGGTTTAATAGTGCTGATACTATAGATATTTATGATGAAAATATTGTTTTAAGGTTACCGTATTTTTTCATATGCATGCTGCTTATTATATATTGTCTTATGTTTTTTATCCAGAAGAACTGGGTTGAGAAAAAGAATATAAAACATAAGCTGGAAAACAGAATATATGAAGAGAATATAAGGCTTGAGAATATATCCATGAAGGTCATGAATACCATGGTTCATGCACTTGGTGCCAAGATATATGGAGAAGAGGAACATTTAAAGCAGGTTGCAGAATATGCCAGAGAGATAGCGTTGCGTAAAGGACTTGACCAGAAAATGTGTATGAATGCATATAATGCAGGTCTGCTTCATGAGATAGGCATGGCTGCTATACCAGATGAGCTTATAAATAAGGATAAGCTTTCAGATGAAGAATATGATATATTCAAAACATATGTTGATAAAGGCTATGAAATCGTAGGCATGCTTAGAACATCAAGTGCAGAAAGCATAGCAGAAGCAGTACATTATCATAGGGAAAACTATGATGGAAGTGGATATCCAAGTGGGTTAAAGAAAAGTGAGATTCCACTTTTAGCAAGGATTATCATGGTTGCAGATTATACTGACAGACATTTAAGAAGAGGAGAGAGCAGTCAGATAGTTATACACAAGTTAAGGACGTTATCAGGATATAAGTTTGACCCGGCAGATGCAAGGATTATGGAGAACATATTAAATGAATTAAACCAATAGCTTATGTCTGCAGGCAGAAGTAAGAAAAGTAATATAAAGAAAAGTAAAATAAAGGAAAGTAAAAAAAAGTAAGAATGGAGAAAAGAATAGTATGTCAGAGATAAAGCTGGGCTGCCATGTGGGTATGGCAGGTAAGGAAATGTTTTTAGCATCCGCAAAGGAAGCAGCTTCATATGGAGCAAATGTTTTTATGTTATACACAGGAGCACCACAGAATACACGAAGAAAAGAGATATCAGAACTGAATATAGATGCAGGGTGGGAATATGCACATGCACATGGTATAGACGAGATAGTTGTACATGCACCATATATTATCAACCTGGCTAACACAGTTAAGCCAGAGACATATGAGCTTGCAGTAGAATTCCTTGAAAAAGAGATTATCCGGACAGCTGCCATGAGAAGCCATATACTTGTGCTTCATCCAGGAAGCCATGTGAATGCAGGTGTTCTGGAAGGAACGGCACAGATAATAAAAGGTCTTAATACAGTATTGGACCAGAATGATGATGATGTATATATAGCACTTGAAACTATGGCAGGAAAAGGCAGTGAGATAGGAAGAACTTTCGATGAATTAAAAGCAATATACGATGGTGTTGAAAAAGCTGACAGACTGCGGGTATGTTTTGATACATGCCATGTGAATGATGCAGGCTATGATATAGTCAATCATTATGACGAAGTGTTTGAAGAATTCGATAAGGTTATAGGCCTTGATCAGATTGCAGTATTTCATATTAATGACAGCATGAATCCATTGGGGGCACATAAGGACCGTCATGCTAACATAGATAAAGGTAATATTGGATATGGGACACTGCATAGATTAGTCCATGATGAAAGATTTGTTAATGTGCCTAAAATACTTGAAACACCATGGGTAGCAGTTGATGGCAGTGATAAGAAAGTCCCTCCTTATAAAGAAGAAATAGCATGGTTATTAAAATAAAATCAAAAATATAAATAAAAAATGCTATTTTTCATAAGACATCCGGGCAGGATTGTGCTAAAATGCATGTGAATAAAAAGTAATGCAGAAATGGAGGATTACTTATGAAGCTGATAGCAATTATAGATGATAACTATGGAATGATGTTTAATAACAGAAGACAAAGTAAGGATTCAGTACTTATAGACAGAATAATAGAGATTTCAAAGGAACATAAGCTGTGGGTATCTATGTATACAAAGTCATTGTTTCCACATAACGATAATATAGTTCTTAGCCAGAACTTTGGACAGGCTGATAAAGAAGATTATTGTTTTATTGAAGATGATAAGGTATCAGATGTTCAGGAGAATATTGATATGATATATCTTTATAAGTGGAACAGGGAGTATCCATCAGATACTACATTTCCTGAAAAGCTGTTAAATGAGTTCACGCTGGAAAGCTCTGATGAGTTTCAGGGAAGTTCTCATGATAAGATTACAGAAGAAATATACAGAAGAAAGAAATAAAAATAATAAAACAGAATTGTGTGCAGGGTTATATGTTAAATAGAATTAAAAAATGGACGTGGCATGGATGTGCTATACTGTCTGTTGTACTGATGCTGATATGTGCAACAGGACTTACAGCATGTTTTAAGCCAGAAGATACAGTACAGAATTCAGTAAGCAGCAATGAAACGATAAAAAATGATTCGGGTATGTCTGATTATGAAGATTTTGCCGCATCATTAGATACATTGCCTGAATACTCAGGCAATCCGTACATTGTTGTAAATGATAATACACCATTTTTCACAGAAGCTGACAAGACGACAGCATCTTTTGAACAATATGGAGAACTTGATTCGCTTGGAAGATGTACAACCGCTTATGCTAATGTAGGAAAAGATCTTATGCCAACAGAAAAAAGAGGTTCAATAGGTTCGGTGAAACCTACTGGATGGCAGACAGCCAAGTATGATAATGTGGATGGAAAGTATCTGTATAACAGATGTCATCTTATCGGATATCAGTTAACAGCAGAGAATGCCAACAAAAAGAACCTCATAACAGGAACAAGATATCTTAATGTAAATGGTATGCTGCCTTTTGAGAATATGGTTGCAGATTATATTAAAGAGACTAATAACCATGTTTTATACAGGGTTACGCCGGTATTCATAGGAGATAATCTTGTTGCCAGCGGCGTTCTTATGGAAGCGGAGTCAGTAGAAGATAATGGTGAAGGAATATTATTTAATGTTTACTGCTATAATGTACAGCCAGGAATAGTGATAGACTATGCAACAGGCGACAGCCACCAATAGAATATAATAAAAGATTAATGTAAGGACCAGATTATTTGTTACGTAAAGTTACAGATAAGCTGGTCTTTTTATGTGTTTTCTGTTTTGCAGATAAAAAATAAAAAAGCTGTGCCGTGTGACCATCATGTGACCATTCCCATTCATAATAGCTACCGTAGAATATATTAAAGGAAAGGAGTTAGTGGATGAATGAAAAACCAGGATGGTTTCATATCAGTATGACATCAGGTAATAAGCGCCTGGCGCGCAGTATGTTATTAATATTATGTGCAGCTATAAGTCTTATATTCACAGGAGCATTTATAACATATGCGGTTTTAAAAACAGTTACACCTACGGCAACAAATGTGTTTCAGTCAGATAAGAATATAAGAATAAAACTGGATGAACCACAGTGGGAGGATCATGGCATGTCAGAGGCACTTGGATATGTGCCTGGGCAGAAGATTGACAAGGATCCAACAGTTACATTACAGGCTGATAGTGTTGACTCATATGTGGCATTAAAGGTGCAGTATTATGGTGCTGATAACAATGAACTTACAAGAGAAGAGTTTGGTAAGCTTTATCTTAACAAAGATAAGCAGGATGAAATTAACAGTGAGGGAATAGATTATTCCTATGCATGGGAATATATAGGGATGGCTGCGGATGATAAAGGCGAGGTATATATATACAAGGATATCTTAAGCCAGGATGCTGCATCAACTGTTAAGAAAGAAAATATGACAGAACCATTGTTTACAAGAGTATATCTTAGCAGAGATATACAGCAGGATGAAGTTAAAAAAAAGCTGCCTGAATTTAATATAAAAATAACAGCATATGCTATCCAGGCAGACGGAATCACATATGATAGTGCTAAAACAGAAATGATGGGTTTTATAAACAGTATAGCTGATTATTAAATATATGTGGAGGGATCATATCAATGAATAAGATGAAAAAAATCACAGCAACAGCAGCAGCCATGGCTATTTCTGCAGGTCTTGCAGTTGGAGGAACGCTTGCTTATCTTAATTCTGTAACAGAAACTAAGACAAATACATTTACATCAGGAAAGAATATAACAACAACACTTACAGAGACAGAATGGACAACTGATTCAGGAAAGAACTATACACCTGGTGATGTTATAAGAAAGAATCCTGTTATGAAGAATGAATCAGATCAGGCAGTATATATGGCAATTAAGGTTGATTATACTGATGCACAGGGCAGTCTTATGAGTGCAGAAGCTTTTGAAAAATATGCATCAGTTACTGACTTTGACTTAGATGACTGGGAAAAGATAGCAGTTAACCAGGATGGAAGTGAAATGTGGGTATATAAGAGTGCAGTAGAAGCAGATTCATCTACAGAAGCGTTGTTTAATAATGTTGAAGTATACACAGGAATAACAGAGGAATGGTCATCGGCTGCTAAGACGACGACAGTATATAAGTGTGATGCAGATGGTAACAAGCTTGAGATTATTGATGTTGACAGCGAGGAATATGATCCAACAGTTATTTACAAGGACCAGGATGGAAATATAGTAGATGCAGGTACACTTCCATCATTTAACATCAAGGTGACAGGTTTTGCTGTCCAGGCATCAACATTTGCAGATTATGAAGAAGCACAGCCAGAGCTTGTAAAGCTTGTTAACAGCAGGACGGCAGCCGGTTCACAGTTTACAGCTGATTAAGATAGAGTAAATATATAAATCAAATAGTGAAATAAAAAATGCAGGAGGGTGTAAAAGAATCAGTATGTTTAAGGATAGAAAAAAACTTGTAATAGGTCTTACTGCTTCAGCGTTATGCATAACATCGGTAGTTGGTGGAACTTTAGCATATTTTACAGATAAGGATATACGTTCTAACGTAGTAACGCTGGGTCATGTAACAGGAACACTTACAGAAACAGATGAACATAAAAGAGATGATAACACAACAGGTAAGGATTATAGTAACGTAAAGCCGGGTGATGTGTTGTCAAAGGATCCGACTGTTAACCTTAAGTCTGATTCAGAGGATGCATATGTCAGAGTAAGAATAGACTATAAGGGACTTACAGATGAGCAGGCAGCAGATATTGAGGAAGCTCTTGATATCCAAAAAGGATGGGTAAAGTCAGACGATGGATATTATTATTATCAAAATATACTATCTAACAAGAATGATGGAGAAACATCATCAAAAGTATTTACTAAAGTAACAATACCAGCTGAATGGGGTAATGAAATGGCCGATAAAACATTTAATATTGATGCAAGGGCAGAATTCATACAGGCAGATAATTTTACACCGGTAAAGGATGCTTATGGAAATATCACAGGCTGGGGTAATGCAGATATAAAGTAAGTGCCAAAAAGTTATTTTGTATACAGCGGTAAGGAGTAAATGGAAAAAGCTGTTATATAAAATATGTCATAAACAAAACATGTCAGTCATAGAATAGAAAGTGTGTGAAAACGGGGCAAATTACATAATTTGCCCCGTTTATGTAAAACACCTGTTAAAAATGTGTGCTTCGCACAAACTTGAGATGCGCAAAGAAGCAGCGCAAGAAATGAGGAGTGTTATGAGAAAAAAGCTGTTAATCACTGCAGCGGCAATAATTCTTTCAGCGGATTTTATCGCTGGTGGGACTATGGCTATATATAGGGCTGCAGCACACACCGATAAAACAATATCAACATCTTCAATAGGGGTGAGTCTGAATGTTAATGAAGACAATATTGATAGGAATTCCAATGAAAATGCGATAAATACAGAAATGGTTAACCAGCGTGTAATACAGAAGGTGTCAGCAAAAAATACAGGAGCCAGACCGCAGTATGTAAGGGTGAAGGTGAAAAAAGAGTGGCTTGATAATAAAGAAGCAGTTACAGAAAGAGAAGGACAGAAGCTTAATAAGGATTATATTGGAATAAATTACGTAAATACCAATGACTGGATATATGTAAGTCCGTCTGGTAATGATGATGACCCTGATGGTTACCTGTATTATAAAAAAATAGTAGCTCCTGGGGAGAGTACAAGTGATTTTATGGATGCATATACAGTACTTCTTGGAGTTAATGGTAACACTAATATATACAGGGATTTGTCTGCCAGGGTTACTTATGATGCCAATGCTATACAGACAGTTGCTGCAAAAGCTGCCATGTTGTATGAGTGGGGAATACTTGCAGAAATAGATGATGACGGAATGATACAGGATATAAAGTATCCAGAATCTGGAAAAGAATATGAGATTACAGATGATATAACTAAGGTAACACCAGGTGCTAAAGCTTTGGCAGCAGATGCATCTGTAAAGACATCAGAAAAAAATGCTACATCAATAACTCTTGATAACAGTGCGGTAAAGTTTGGTGTAGTCGAAAAAGATGCAGATTTTAAAGATATGGAACCAGGAGAATCAAGAGAAGGAAAGATAAGTTTATATAATAATTCAGATAAAAATATGGATTTTTATATAAATAGTGAGCTTATCAGTAATATTGCAGATGAAGGCAGTAAAGCAGGCATATACAACATAAAAATATATAAAAGTGTTAAAGATAACGAATATTCTTTGCTATATGACGGAATCATAGGTAGTCAGGATACAACAGGGAATACGAAAACAGATAGTGCGTTAAGTGGAAATATTCTTATAGGGGATAAGTATATTGCAACACTTTCAGGAGGAGAGAGTGCGGATATAAGAATCGTTGTGACACTTGATGGAGAAACTATGGATAATTCTTATATGAATAAAGAAGGAAGTATACGTATTAATGTGAGCGCACAGCCAAACAGTGATGCAGCTGTAACCAAAACAAGTGTCATGACAGGAGATAACTCTTTACTTATGTTATATGGAGTGCTTGCAGTTATAGCAGGAACAGCGGTTTTGGGAACATTAGCCGGTCTGTATTGCAGAAGAAAAGAAAAGCATAACACTACAAAAAAAGAATTATAGCTGGTGAAGTATATTGCAGGAGCAGGGAATAGTATATGTTACGTTTCTGGATGATTTTTGTATGACATACAACGGGATAATACTTGATGATAGCAGAATAAAATCAGATAAAATAACGAAGCTGTTGTCTTATATAATAAGTCACTGGAATAGTAATATATCGGTCGGGGAATTATCAGATGCATTATGGAATGATGAGGAAAGCGATAATCCTGCCAATGCTTTGAAAAATCTTGTATATAGGGCAAGAAGCATATTAAAGAAGAATTTTGGACAGATCGAATTCATAAAAACCGGACGTGGATATTATAGCTGGAACAGGGATATATCAGTAAATGCGGATGCATGGGAGTTTGAATGCATGTGTGAAAAAGCAAAAACAATAAAGTCAGTATCAGAAAAGACAGATTATCAGAAAAAAGCCCTAAAATATTATAAGAAAAGATTTTTAGAAAAATATACTGACTGTTACTGGATCGTTACACTTAACGCTTACTATCATACCATGTATATAAATGAGGTTGTGAAACTGTCAGAGACATTGTATGCATGTAATGATTATAAAAATATGGAAATAGTGTGCAGCCGGGCACTTATGACAGATGATTTGTCAGAGGATGTGCATTATTACTATATGAGGGCTCTTATAAGCCAGAATAGACAGGTTGAGGCAGAAAAACATTTAAAGCAGCTTGAACAGTTATTTAAAGAACGTCTGTGTGTGAAGCCATCTGAAAAAATATGTAACCTTAACAAAGAAATTACTTTAAATCACGATAATATAATTCATAGATATTCACGCGGTGCAGTAGTGTGTGATTATGAAGAGTTCATGAAAAACTGTGAAATAGAAAAACGCCGTATACGTAGAAATAACAGCAGTGCATATACAGTAGTTTTTAATAAAAGCTCTGAAACATTTTTATATACACTTAAACATTCGTTAAGAGAGAGTGATATAGTCGCTGCCTGTGATAAAACACATTATATTATTCTGCTTTCAGACTGCAGTATGGATAATGTAAGAGATATTGTAAAACGTATATTAGATAACTGTAGTAAAAAACAACAGAAAGAAATTCCAGAGTATAAGCTTAAGAAGCTTATCTGCGATGTGGAAAAATAAAAATATTAATCTGAAAGGAGAGAATATGTCAGGTAAGATAAAGAAGAAACTGCCAGTTATACTGGTATGTATAAGTATGTTTGTAGTGTTTTCTGGTATTATCCTTACACTTATGTGTACAACAGGGTTAACAGAAATACCAGCTTTATATAACGTAAGAAAGGAAGAAACAGCTAATAAAGAAAACAAAGCAGTTGGTGATAATGGTGAGGCATTAGTCAGTGCCAGTGCTACTGAGGGGAATGATGTGGCTGATGAAGATGGTGAAAAGGATAACGATATTCTTGAAGGATATTGTACATTTTATGATTATGTTGTTGCTCCATATAGAGGAGCAAAATATAAACCGGGATTTAAGGAACTTGCCAGTCAGAGTATAAATACAGCTTCTAACTATGCAAATGATGGCAAGGATAAGCTGACTGTAGGAACAAAAAACCAGAATTACAAAAAAAACAGATATTCATGCAATGTAAATGGACTGGATGTTAATACATGCATATATTATAACGATGGAAAGTATAAAACTACTGGAACTTTTGAAGGGACAAAAAAAGAGTACTACAATGCCTCACAAGGCATCATAAAGGGGCTTGATAAAGAGGATTACCGAAGGGTCATATTCAATGTTGATGAACCGGGACTATTTTCCGATGAGGCAAAAACAGGAAAGACAGTTATAAAAGATTATAAGTTGATTTTTAAAAAGGATGATAATGGAAACAGAAGCTCAACATATACATTAGACTACGTATTATCTCCAAAGGGTAATAAAACACAAGCGGGGGATAGTTTTTTTCCTTTAAATGATTCATCATCACATGTTCCTGACTGCGGTTATAACAGCGCAGATGGAAATAAAGGAACCAACTATTATTTCGGTATGCGTTATGATGTTGAGTTTGCATTAAATGGTTATGATGATGATCTTGTGTATAAGTTCACAGGTGATGATGATTTGTGGGTGTTTCTTGATGGAGAGCTTGTTTTAGATCTTGGAGGTATCCATAGTGAATGTGGCGGCGATGTAGACTTATGGCAAACAGGTCCGCTTGCAGATGAACTTGTAAAAGCAGGAAATGATAAATCAGAGGTTAACCAGCACAAAAAACATATTATTACAGTTTTGTATATGGAAAGAGGTGGTAATCTTTCAAACTGCAATATGAAGTTTACAGTACCGGACACAGCAAGAATAATCACCATAGATGATTATGATGTGAATAAGACAGTAACCCTTAACGACTGGGAGGACAGGACATATGATATTTCACTTACAGCATCATTAAAGGATACAGATGGTGTTATTCTTAAAGATATAACTAATGTTGCAGTAAGGGATTATATAGATAACAGATTTAACATCATAGATGATGAAGGAAATATAGTGATAACTGATGCTGAATATGCGAAGAATCACAGTGGCTATGTGTGTATTTCGCAGGCAGGTATGAATACGGCGTCAGGTGGAAATATAGGTTATGATGAAGAAAAGAATATGATATATGTAGAATGGCTTGACCAGACAGTAACAAGCCTTAGCAGCAATGCTGATATATCATCAGGCAGCAATGATGCAGACGATGAAAAATATGGTTGGAAAAAAGTTATCAAGGTCAAGGCAGACCCACATTATGCAGGTGGCAATAATGTAACGACAAATGGTGGAGAATCGGGAGTGATAATTGACGGTAAGTTCAAGGAATTTCCAAAGCCGGCAGTTAATGTACGAACACTTCCGCTTATTAAGAATACAGAGGATGTAATATTTTATGGTGACAGCTTAGAAGAAGCTGGTGATAAATCAGAAATACTAAATAAAATCCTTGAAACAAACGGCTGTACAATAAGTGAAGATGGAACAAATCTTTCAAGTGAGGATTTCACTGTATTATGGTATAAGGATGATAAGCCTGTAAATGAATCTGAATTAGCATGTATAGCTCCTGATGATGATACATCTTACAAAATAAAGGTTAAATATGGTGTTAGCAGGGTTGATGAAAATGACAGCTGTACAAAAAATACAAAGGGCTATATAGCTGATGAAACACTTTATAACAAAGAAAAAGATATAAACAATGACAGCTATGATCATGCCTTGTATACAATTCATGTTGTTAAAGGTCAGCTGGATATAACAAAATGTATAGACAGCCAATATACAGATAACAGAATAATAAGAGCTAACCAGACATATGTGTTTAAAATAGAACAGTTTGGATATAAGGAAGATGTAAAGGACGGCTTGATAGCAGTGTATTATCAACCTGTATCCTTTGATGCTAATGGAGATGTAGTACAGAAAACAGCAGTTATAAGCGGGCTGAAAAAGGGCTTTTATACGGTGTCTGAGGATACGGACTGGACATTGGAGTATAAGCTTTCAGAAAAATCTGATAATTATAGTAAAAATGATAATTCAGGTTCTGAAGAAGCGAGCGATATATTTATCGGTGAGACAATAATAAAAGCAGATTATGCTAATGATATCAGACCACAATTCTATGGTTTGGATAGTGTACGTTATGGATTGTGGGCAGATGGAGAACCGGCACAGACAGTATTTACCAATAAAAAAGATTCTGGATGGAAGTGGCTTAGCGATGCGGCCTTGGCAGTCAACAGATTTATGGGAAAGAATGAAAAACAGCAGTAATAATAGAGAGATGACATTAGTAATAATAGAGGGATAACAGTAGTAAGGATATTAAGATGGATATTAATATGAATGGTAATGTAGATAGTAATGTGAATAGTAATGTGGATGGTGAGAATAAAAGATGGCTCAGAAAATTCTTACTGGCAGTGGCTGATGTTATGTTTATATTGTTAGTAGGAATAGTGCTTATTACGTATCTTCCGGGAGTTATTGGCTTTAAAAGTTACAGGGTTTTATCAGCCAGTATGGAGCCTGAATATCATGTCGGTAGTCTTGTGTATGTAAAACAGGTTGATGTGGATTCTATTAATACCGGAGATGTCATAACATTCCACATTAGTGAAAGTAATCTTGTTACACACAGAGTTGTTGAAAAAGACAGCATTCGTGGAGGATTTATAACTAAAGGCGATGCTAACGAGGTAAATGATGGTGGTCTTGTAACATATGATAGTGTTGTTGGTAAAGTGATGTTTGATATTCCGCTGCTTGGGTATGTATCATCATTTATGAGTTCGTTATATGGAAAATGTGTTGTTATAGGGGTGCTTATTGTGATGATGGCTCTGGAAATACTATATAACAGAATGGAAAAGATGAATTGCAAAAAGGTGCTGCAGTATAGAAAGGGGAATATGGTGTGAAAAGGATTAATATAGTAAAGAAAATAACAGTATCAGCTGGACTTCTTGCTGCTGTTATGCTTCTAGTCACAGGAGTAACCTATGCTTCGTTAAAAACCAGGACTAAAGCTGTTGATAATGTCTTTAAGGGAGCATGTGTCAACATAGGAATTGTTGAAAAAAATAAAAATAAGGAAATGATATTAGAAGATTCAAATAATTCTAACGTGTATGAGCGTATAAGTGAAAATATGAGAACGGCGGCTAAAGAGGTCGCTGTAAAGAATATAACCTCGCAGGATTATCCGACTACAGATACAGTTGTGAGAGTTAGGTTTGTTCCGGTGCTTGTATATGATGATAACGAGCAGAATAAGAAAGATAATATAGCTGGCCAGACAGTACCACTTGATATGAGAGGAAAGGTTGATTATATATTAGCAGATGGAGTTGTGGCTGAGACATCATCACAGGAAACTGAGGCAAAATGGATATATAAAGATTCTTTATCAGGAGATATTAATGACAGATATTATTATTATATATCAGCCTTAGAACCAGGAGAGGTATCAGAAATGCTGTTAAAAGAGGTAACGTATAATGGAGAACTTCCAGAAAATACACATTTTGAGTTAAGAGTGTTAGCAGAAGGTATAGCAAAAGCCCAGCTTCCTTATCTTGTATAACAGAGTAAAGATTTTGTAAGTTGAATCTTTTATAAATATACTTGTAATTATAAATAATTTGATTTACAATTATTTATGGTAAAAGGTTTATTGCTATGAAAGCAGTCATTACATAAGAGGAGGATATATGAATGACTATTGAAAAAAGAAAGTCAAGAAGAACCGATATAAGTGTGGAGATATCAATCAGACAGCTTGGGGATAACTTTGTATCAGGGTTTTCTCCAGAATCTGTTGAGGTTCATGTGATAGATATTTCACAGGATGGTATTGCATTTAAGTCTGAGCATGAATTTAAGCTGAATTCATATTATGATACAATCATAACTCTGGCTAATAAAGAATCAATAGCTACTGTCATAGAGATAGTAAGGAAAGGAAACGAACAGGACAAATATACCACCTATGGCTGTAGGTTTGTAGGTGTAAGTCCAGAGGACAGATTCAAAATAAATGTATATCAGATAGTTGATGAAGCAGAAAAGAATAAATAAAATTACGGATATCGTATGTTAAGCATAAGTTGGCACTGATGTTTAACATACGATATCCGTTTTTATATATCTGTTATTGTGTCTTTTTTGTGGATGTTGAAGTCTTAGCAGAAGAACTGTTTTTAGATGAAACATTAGGATATGGATCAAGTGTTTCTGTAGAAGATTCATGTTCGTTTACATATTCTTCTACGTCAAATATGTCTCCTGCAAGGACCTTGTTTATCATGGCTGATGCATTTTTAATATCATCTGCATAAGGAAGAACTATGGATGCGTTGTATGCACCAACAACCTCAAGATGTCTGTATTCATCTGTATCACCGTTTATTCCGTAAGACTGTATGTTCCATGGAGTGTTATTTCCCAGCTGCATTTTGACAAGGTCTGTTATGGCCTTGTTAGGAATGTTGGTAAGGAAAAGGTCACTTACAGCATCCATAACAGCAGAATATTTTGTAAGTATTGCTGGTGATGTAGCTTTTTGTATAATTCCTTTGATAACAGCCATCTGGTTACGGCCTCGCTGGAAGTCACCAGCAAGGAAGGCATATCGTTCTCTTGCAAATGCTATAGTCATATCGCCATCACATTCATTCTCACCTTTGACAAAGTGGTATGCAACAGGAGCGGCATCATGTCCGTTAGTGAATTCTACTTCGGAATCAATAGTTATTCCCCCTAGTGCATCAACGATAGATTTACTTCCAAGGAAGTTAATCTTTACATAATAGTCAATATCAATTCCATATAGCTTCTCAAGTGCTTCCATAGACCGGTGTACACCATAATTGCCGGCATGTGTCAGCTTATCATATCCGGTAACACCTTTGTTGTTGGATATCTGTATATAAGAATCCCTTGGAGTAGTAACGAGTAATACCTGCTTGCTTTCAGGGTTGATCACTGCAAGTATGTTAACATCACTAAGTGCGTTGTCTAAAAGCTTGGTATCAGCACCATCATCACTTGATATACCTGATACATATATGATAAAAGGATCCTTTTTAACGTTGATATTGGCGGTATCAAGTTCAACCTCTTTTTCGTAACGGTATGTTTTAATAATCTTAATGTCCTTTTCAAAGTTTTCATAATCCTGTGAAATCATGTTGATCATCGAATGATTAATAACTATAGCCTGGACCTTTTTTCCAGCATAAAAAGCATCTATAAGCTCATTCCATGTGTTGTATTGTGTAATGTCTAAGGTGTGTCCAGTTTCTGACTTGATGCTGTCTATGGCAGCTGGTACATTTTCACTTGCTGCAACTGAGTTATAAGCATACTTATAGTTTACGGTATCTGACAGACTGGCTGCTTTGTCGCTTGCAAGCACACATACATCGACAATATCAACAGTGGTGTCAGCGTTGCCAAACTTAGATAATACCGAATCAAACTTTGATGTGAAGAGGTATGAAAAAAGTATCAGAACTGAAAGCAATATTGATATAAGTTTACCAAGAATGTGAGATCTTGAAAACTGTGATGTCAAATCATATAAAAAGACAAGTATGAGAATAATATTCAGTACAATAAGATATTTGGCAGGAAGCATGTCAAGCCTGAATATTGTAATCTGGAAGAGTACTGTAAGGACAAGTTGTACTAAAGCCAGCAGAAGTCCAGCAGCAAGAGCAAAGCCCCGCTTCTTTTTTTTCCGTTCAGCTTTTGAAAGGCTTACAGTTGGTTTAAACAAATATTTTAAATCACTTCTGGATGGTGATGGTTTAGCCATAATAAAACCCCATTTCTTTATAATATATTTATTGCTGTTAAAAAAATCCAATATATTTTATCATATTTACATAATAAAATAAAGAAAGTATAAGAAAAAAATGGCAAAAGAAAAATTAAGACACAACTTTTAAGTTAGCAGGCTATATGTTATTATAATAATGATGTAAGCGTTAAAAGACTAAAATGAGATTACGTAACAAAGGAGTAAACAAATGAACGAAAACAATCAGACTATTGTTCGTGATGCACGAAAGTTAGGTATTCCTAAGATGCTTATACTTGGTATACAGCATATGTTTGCAATGTTTGGTGCAACTATTCTTGTGCCTATCCTTGTAGCAGGCTACTTTCAGACAGCATGTAACGAACCATTAACAAGGGGACTCACTGTCTCTGTCACACTGTTTTGTGCAGGGGTAGGAACACTTATATTCCATGTGTGTTCAAAGCTTAAGGTGCCAGCATTTCTTGGCTCATCTTTTGCATTTTTAGGTGGCTTCTATACAGTAGCTAACTTAAACAGTGGAATGTATGCAGGTATGGGTGCCAACGAAAAGGCAGCATATGCATGTGGAGGCATAGTCGTTGCAGGTGTGTTGTATCTTGTGGCAGCACTTATATTCAAGCTTGTAGGTGTTAACAGGGTTATGAGATTCCTTCCACCGGTAGTAACAGGTCCAATCATCATATGTATAGGACTTTCACTTGCCTCATCAGCCATATCAAACGCATCAACTAACTGGCTTCTTGCCATAGTTGCACTGGCAGTTATTATCGTGTTTAACATATGGGGAAAAGGCATGTTTAAGATTATACCTATTCTTATGGGTGTAGTAATATCTTACGTATTTGCACTTATATTCAATGCATTTGGAGTTACTAATCCGGATGGCTCAGCTATACTTAACTTTGCCTCTATATCATCTTCAAGCTGGATTGGTATTCCACAGTTCCAGTTATGCAAGTTTGATATAACATCAATACTTGTTATGGCACCTATAGCTATAGCAACTATGATGGAGCATGTCGGAGATATGTCAGCTATATCAGCAACCGTAGATCAAAACTTTATTGCCAATCCAGGACTTCACCGTACACTTATGGGTGACGGACTTGCTACTGCATTTGCAGGTTTATTAGGTGGACCTGCTAATACAACATATGGAGAAAACACAGGTGTACTTGAGCTTTCAAAGGTATATGATCCAAGAGTCATAAGAATAGCGGCAGGGCTTGCAATTGTGCTGTCTTTCATACCTAAGTTTTCAGCAGTTATATCAACTATGCCGGCAGCTATTATAGGCGGTGTTTCATTTATGCTTTATGGTATGATATCAGCTATCGGTGTAAGAAATGTTGTAGAGAACAAGGTAGATCTTACAAAGTCGCGTAATCTTATAATAGCGGGTGTTATATTCGTATGTGGACTTGGTTTCTCTAATGGTCTTACATTCACAATAGCAGGAACACATATCACACTTACAGCACTTGCCATAGCTGCAATAGCAGGTATAGTTCTTAACGCAGTATTACCAGGCAATGATTATAACTTTGGTGTTAATCCAGAAGGTGACCAGAGTCGTGGGGTATATGTAAGCAATACAGATGAAAAGTAATATTGATGATAATTAATATATATCCTTAATAAAACAGAAAATACGAAATATTATAAAAATAACATTTAAAAGAATGGAGATTACTATGAATTTTAAAGAGGAAAAAAATATTACAATATTTGAGCATCCATTAATCAAGCATAAGATATCACTTCTTCGTGATAAGAATACAGGTACTAATGAGTTTAGAAAGTTAGTAGAAGAAATAGCTATGCTTGAGGGGTTTGAAGCCATGGGCGATCTTATACTTTGTGATGTAGAGGTTGAAACACCTATTGAAAAGTGTATGACACCTATGATAGCAGGAAGAAAGCTTGCTGTTGTGCCAATATTAAGGGCAGGACTTGGCATGGTTTCAGGTATACTTGCTCTTGTTCCAACAGCAAAAGTTGGACATATAGGCATGTACAGGGATGAAGAAACACTTGAGCCACATGAATATTACTGTAAGCTTCCTAAGCCAATTGAAGAAAGACTTATAATCGTAACAGATCCTATGCTTGCAACAGGAGGTTCAGCCATAGATGCTATCAACCAGATAAAGAAGCATGGTGGTAAGAAGATTAAGTTTATGTGTATTCTGGCTGCTGAGGAAGGACTTGAAAGACTTCATAAGGCTCATCCGGATGTACAGATATATGTAGGACAGCTTGATAAGAGGCTTAACGAAAACGGATATATCTGCCCTGGACTAGGTGATGCAGGAGATAGAATATTTGGAACTAAGTAGATTATCTAACCTTTTATGAAATAATATATAGTATTTCAGGATGTATGGGGGGGATGATGATAGTATGAATATGTCTATAAGAACATTTGGAAAGACAACACAAGGTGAAGAGATAACTATGTATAAGCTTGAAACAGAAGCAATAAAGCTTGGCATAATAGATTATGGTACAACACTTGTAAGTCTGTGTGTTAAAGATAAAGCCGGAGAGTGGCGCGATATTGTTCTTGGATATGATAGTGTATACGGATATGAGAATGATTCCGACAATAATATGGGATGTAATATCGGAAGATGTGTTAACAGAATAGCTAAAGGATATTTTATCATAAACAACAAAGAGTATCAGCTTGAATGTAATGATGGTGAGAATACAATACATAGTGGTTTTTGTGCATACTGCCGCAGAAAGTGGAAGTATGCAGATTCAGATGATGACAGTGTGACATTTGTGCTTAACAGCAGGGATGGTGACCAGGGATTTCCCGGTAATCTTATAGTGTATATTACATACAGGTTTCTGTCTGATAATGAGTTTGAGATTGAATATGAAGGTGTTCCGGATAAAGATACCATTATTAATATGACTAACCACAGCTACTTTAACTTAAATGGTGAGGGTAGTGGAAAAATATATGATCATAAGCTTGTTATATATGCAGACAGATTTACACCGGCTGGCACAGATGCCATACCGACGGGAAAGATATGTGATGTAGCAGACACACCTATGGATTTCAGACATGGAAAGACCATAGGAAAGGATATAGATGCAGATTATGACCAGTTAAACAATGCAAATGGTTATGATCATAACTGGATAACTGATGAGTCGGGCAGCCTTCATAGAATCGTAGACGTTACGGGTGATATATCAGGCATACAGATGAGTATTGAGACAGATTATCCAGGCATGCAGATGTATACAGGTAATTTTATAAGCAATAAGAAAAGAAATGTTGCAGGAAAGAATGGACACATATATTCAGAGCGTGATGGTGTATGCTTTGAGCCGCAGTATTATCCGGACGCTATCAATCACAGCAACTTCGTAAGTCCAGTGTGCAGGGCAGGAGAGAAGTTTGATAAAAGGATAAGATATATATTCAGGTAAAGGTGTTCACCTGTTAAAAAATGTGTTATTATATGATGAAGCAGTGGTTTTGGTTATAAATCGCTGCTTTTGCATGCGTATATGCATATAGATAAGAGTTTTATGAAAGTATTAACAGTACCATAATAAAAAAGACAGGAGTATACATTATGCCAGTATTTGATTTTAAGAATGCATCTAATTCATCAACATTTGAATGTACATACACAACATTTAATTCAGATAATAATAAAGCAACTAAAGAACATCCTATATTAGTTCTTGATAATGAACAACGTAAGTGGGAGAACAACTCAGTAGGAATGTTTTCCAACCCTTATAAAAAAACAGCATTTGAATTCCAGATGGAGGATGCGAATATATTAAGCAATATACTCAGGGTCGATGCACGTTTTACGGCACTTATCAAATGGCTTGGTGAGAACCGTATAAAGGTTAAACTTACAGGTGAGAATACAGAAGAAGGATATGCGGTATACCGCATTCAGGAAATAGCATTCAACAACAGTCAGAAGCTCTCATCAGAGGATGGCTTTCTTCAGTATATGATAGAAAGACTGCTTGAAAGCAGTATAGTAGCTGAAAATACTGAAGAGGATCTTGATGAGTCGGGTGACAGTATGAAGCTTACAAGTATAACAAGTATCTCAGATTTTCTTAACTGTGCTGGTATGACACTTCCTGAAAACATAAGGCTGTGGGCAAGACGTAACCTTGCAGTGGCACGTTCAAGTGAGGTAACACCAGAGGAAAAGAGGCATGCCCAGAGAGCACTTTCTATCATGCTTAACATTAAGTGGAAGAGCAACTACTTTGAATCAATAGATCCTGTTGAGGCAAGAAGAATCCTGGATGAGGAGCTTTTTGGAATGGAGTCGGTTAAGCAGCGTATTATAGAAACAGTTATACAGATTAACCGTACACATACACTTCCTTCATATGGAATACTTCTTGTAGGACCAGCTGGTACAGGAAAGTCACAGATAGCATATCTTGTTGCAAAGATTCTTAAGATGCCATGGACAACACTTGATATGAGTTCTATTAATGATGCAGAACAGCTCACAGGTTCATCAAGAATCTATTCAAACGCAAAGCCTGGTATTATCATGGAAGCATATAGCAACGCTGGTGAATCCAATCTTGTATTTATTATCAATGAGCTTGATAAGGCAACCTCAAGTAATGGCAATGCGAATCCAGCGGATGTACTGCTTACGCTGCTTGATAATCTTGGTTTTACTGATAACTATATGGAATGTCTGATTCCTACATCAGGCGTATATCCTATAGCAACAGCCAACTATAAGGAACAGATAAGTGCACCTTTACTTTCAAGGTTTGCAATAATAGATATTCCGGATTATACAAGAGAGGAAAAGAAGACTATATTTAACAGATTCTCACTTCCTAAGGTCCTTAAAAAGATAGGTCTTTTAAAGGATGAATGTATGATAACAGAAGAGGGACTTGATGCAGTACTTGATATATTCAAAGATACAACAGGTATCCGTGACCTTGAGCAGGCCGCAGAACATCTTGCAGCACATGCACTTTATCTGATTGAAGTAGAACATGTAAAAAGCGTTACATATGATGCGGATATGGTAAGAGAATTGTTTGCGTAAAGGAAGATAAATATGTTAGGGTTCAGAAATATTGAAGACAATACATACAATGATATAAGAGAGAAGTCTCTTATGCAGTGGCTTGATGATATGGAAAAGCATGAGGATGTTGCTGTGAGAGGTGGCGTAAAGCTTGCAAAAGAGTATTTTTGTTATCTTAAGGAAGAAAATAAAAGGCTTAAGGCTGAAAGCAGTCTTAAGAGCGAGTATCTTAAGAAAGTGGCAGAAAAGAAAAATAATGAAAAAAATATATAATAATAAGCATTATAAAAACAATATTTTCAGACTGATATGCAGCATTTTTCTTATCATACTGACAGCTGCGGTCATGACTGGCATGACGGGCTGTGGTAACAATAAAAATGTTGCTTCAGGCAGTAATACAGCTATGGTACATAACAGTCAGCCATCAGATAACAACACTAAAGCTGAAACAAAAGCAGATATGGATACACAGGCTTTGCAGGAAACAGATACAAACAGCACAGAAGAAGCCAAAGTATCTGATGATTCAGAATATACTTCTGATGAGCAGGTAGATGATGATAGTGATAATAAAGACCAGAGTGACATCGAAGATAATAATGAGTGGAATGGTTTGGATGAAGGAACTAATGAGGCTTCGGATGAAGCTGCAGGTGATACAGTGGACAACAGGATAACGATATGTATAGATCCAGGGCATGGAGGCAGCAACGAAGGAACTAAGGAAAACTATGATGGCACTCTTATTAAAGAAAAAAATATAACTATGACTATAGCACGCAAACTAAAATACTATCTTGAACAGAATGATAATATAAGAGTAGTGATGACACGTAACTTTGACACAGCAGTAAGTTTAGCAGGCCGTATAGAATATGCAGCAGCTAATAATGCAGATTATGTAATATCAATGCATATTAACAGTAAAAGTACTGATGAGCTTGATGCACATGGCTGCATGGTTCTTATGAGCTGCAGCAGATATCAGCCGGAGAATGCAAGATTTACAAGCATATATGACAGAGAGAGAAGTCTTGCATATTCTATACTTGCAAAGCTTAATGGGATAGGTATTCCAATAGCTAACGACAGCTGGAATGGTAATGAATATAAGGATGGCATACTGCAGAGGCTTAATACAGTAAATGAATTGTATCCGGATGGTTCTATGGCTGATTATTATGGACTTATCAATGAAGGAACGTGTGCGGGAATTCCAACTATTATAGTTGAACATGCTTTTTTAAGTAATGTGAATGATTATAGAAATTATCTTAGTACGGATGCACAGCTTGATGCTCTTGCAAGAGCAGATGCGGCAGGCATACTTGAAGCAGTATTACAATAAAATAAAGAAGGATAAAAGACGATGTCAGATAAATCAATAGAAACAATAAATGACAGATATTATACAGGCGAACGTCCATTATTCAATAAAAGTAACCTTCAAATCAATAACACAATATTTGGAGAAGGTGAGTCGCCTTTGAAAGAATCAGACAATATTGAATTGAAAAACAGCAGCTTCCAGTGGAAATATCCTTTATGGTATGCAAAGGATATAGTTGCAGATAACTGCACATGGGCTGAAATGGCAAGAGCGGGTGTATGGTATACAGACAATCTTCTTGTCAGGGATACGCTTATAGAAGCACCTAAGAATTTCAGAAGGTGCAGGAATCTTACATTGTCAAATGTATTTATGCCAAATGCAGCTGAAACTTTGTGGAACTGTGATGGAGTTACTATGGAAAAGGTAAGTGCAAAAGGTGATTATTTTGCCATGAACAGTAAGAATATGAAAATAATAGATTTTCAGCTTGCTGGCAATTATCCGTTTGATGGTTCTGAGAATGTAGAGATACACAATGCCAAGATGTTATCTAAGGATGCATTCTGGAATACTAATAATGTGACGGTATATGATTCTTATATATCAGGAGAGTATCTTGGCTGGAATTCAAAGAATCTTACATTTATTAACTGTACAATAGAAAGCCTTCAGGGAATGTGTTATATAGATAACCTTATTATGAAAAATTGCACACTTATAAACACAACACTTGCATTTGAATATTCCAATGTTAATGTGGATATAAATGGAAAAATAGACAGTGTATTTAACCCATCAGCTGGTGTTATAAAGGCTGAAAAGATAGGTGAGCTTATTATGGATAAGGATAAGATTGACCCAGAAAAAACTAATATAATATGTCCTGTTATTAATACAGGTGATGAGCATTAAGCTAAAAAATAAAACCGGCAATATTAATACATCAAAATTCATGAATGTATCAATATGCCGGTTTTAATGTTTAACAGACTAATAATCTTAGCTGGCTGCAACAGGCAGATATCTAAGACATCAACGCTTCAAATTCGTCAATAGGTACAGGGCGGGAATAGTAATATCCCTGATGCCATGTGGCTCCAAAATGTTTGATATAGTTGTCAACATTGGCATCTTCTATACCTTCTATACAGATTTCTGTATTAGTTCTTTTTGCATAGTCAATTATAGACTGTACCATAGCCTGATTCTGTGGCTTATTCTTTATATCCTTTATGAAACTCATATCAACCTTAAGCTCATCGAAAGGAAGCTCCAGGGCAAGACTTAATGAACTGTTTCCAGTGCCAAAGTCGTCAAGAGCTATTTTAATACCATGTGAGCGGAAAAAATTGACTTCATTTTTCAGGAAGTTAACATCAAGGTCACGGCATCTTTCTGTTAATTCCAGGCATAGCTCCTCTGGTGTAGAGTTGGTTTCTTTTATGATAGACAGCACAGAATCCCTGAACTCTTTTCTTTCAAGCTGGGCAGCAGCTATATTGACATTAACAAAGAAGTCATGATGATTCCTGCGGAGTCTTTTTATATCAGAGAGGGCAGTTCTTATAATCCAGTTTCCAAGGTCAAATATACAAGGATCCTGTTCAAGCCACTCCATGAATATACCAGGAGAAACAACACCATATGGCTCAAGCTCCCATCTTATAAGAGCTTCCATGCCTTTTATAATACCTGTTTTAGTATCGGCTATAGGCTGATAGAAAAGTCTGAAGCCTTTAAAATCAGTTGTGGCACTTTTATGTATAAGACTGATGAGATTAAACTGATATTCACTGTTACCGCTTATTTCATCATTGAATATTACAAGTTCACCATGATGAGCTGATTTTGAATGGTTGATAGCATATGTAAGACGGCTTCTTATAGCGTTAATCTCGTTCATGTGAGGCTCAATATATACAGCACCGGCGCATATCTTAAGAGGAACCTTCATATTCTCTACAACAATATGATTAGATAATTCATAGGCGATATCATCATATACGTGATGAAGCTCATCCTTTGACATATCTTTAAAGCTTATGATAAAGTTAGCACCGGATGAACGATATATATTTCCAGCATTTTTAACAGTACTGATAAGAGTCTGTGCAACGCTGTTAAGTATCTTATCTGAAAATGTAACACCATACATAACATTAATGTGGCTGAACTGGTTAATACCAATCTTAAGAAGAACTGTCCTTTTACCAGTATAAGAAGTGATATCAGTAATATGCTGATTAAGGAGAGAGTCGTTGTTAAGCCCTGTTACAGAGTCAACATCATCTGATATACCGTAGTTATCATATCGTATTACAATATATAAAGGTTTATTTTCATTATCGTATATTAATCTTGCCTTGGCACTGAAACGATGATATTTTTCACCGTCCTTGATACGGTATTCCCATGGCTCATCAAGGTTTTTTCCTGCAAGACGTTCCCTGAATCCATTTTTGAAAGCTTCTACATCATCAGGGTGGATAGAACGGCTGCCTTTTTCTTTACCTTTTATAGTATAATTCTCTTTTAGATGAAAGTAATCCACAGCCCGACCTGACCACCATGTTATATCTGTTCTCAGGTTAGTGATAGAGATATAAGACTTTTTTGAGAGAGATGTTATGGCCTTTATAATATCTGGAAAAGAAGGATCCATATCCTTCCAGAATAAATCTGCAGTATTCATTAGATATTCTCCAATCTTTAAATGCCCCATAAAAAATATTGCACTAGGGTTACAATATATTGCTAAAATAGTTATTGTTTTATGTCACGTATTAAAAACATATATATTATAACACAGAATATTTATAAAACAATAGATAATATTATTATAAAATATATTATTATCACAATTAGAAATGTATATCCATGCTTAGAGGCTTCTGTTCAAGAAGCTCACAGCTTCTATTGTCTGGCTGGCTCTGACCAGCATATATTCTGAATGTTGCATCGGGAATGTAATCCTGTCCATTATCATCAACGAGGCAGAAAGCTTTTTTGTCAAGGTGTATATTTATGTTTTTCTGTTCACCAGCTTTTAAATATACATTGGTAAACGCCTTAAGCTGTGGATTAGGTGTGCCATCCATAAGAACTTTTACATATATCTGTATACAGCAGAAACTATCATATTTACCAGTATTGGTTACTGTACATGATATAACAGCTGTTGTGGTATCAGGTATGTTTCTGTTAGCAGAAACACATAGATTATCAAAGCTGTATGTAGTATATGACAGACCATAGCCAAAAGGATATAAGGCTTCCTGCTTCATGTATCTATATGTTCTTCCTTTCATAGAGTAGTCAGTAAAATCAGGAAGTTCTTCGGTACTCCTGTAAAATGTTACGGGAAGATGTCCTTGTGGAGAAATATCTCCGAAAAGCACCCTTGCGATAGCACGGCCGCCTTCTGCGCCTGGATACCAGCACTGCATAATAGCAGCGGCATGTTCATCTGCATAGTTTACGGCAAGTGCACTACCAGATAAAAGAAGCAGAATAACAGGTTTGCCACTGTCAAGCATAGTTTTTAATATCTGTTCCTGTTCTCCTGGCAGATTAAGATTTATCTTATCACCACTTGCATAGTCATTTCCTGCATCACCCTGTTCACCTTCTATACTGGCATCGAGTCCCATACAGGCTATAAGAACATCACTTTCTTCACATATCATTTTTACTTCTGATGTTCTGTTGGTTTTCCAGCCTTCTTTATACAGATGGCATCCGTCAGATACTCTTATACGTATATTATTATCGCAATATTTTTCTACATAGTCCTGAATACCCTCAGATACAGTATAGTATCTTGAAGGAGTTCCTTCATAGTTGCCGACAAGAGCGCGCCTGCTGTTAGCATTAGGACCGATTATTCCTATAGTGTGAAGCTTAGTCTTATCAAGAGGAAGAATGTTATCTTTGTTTTTAAGTAATACAAAAGATTTTTCTGCTGCATGAAGATTAAGTTTTTGCATGGCTGGCGAATCAACAACATCGTAGCTTATATTATCATAAGGATTGTCAGGACGGTTATCCTGTATACCAGTTGCAGCTGCAATCTCTTTTCTTGATAAACCAAGCTTAATACGTGTTGCATAAAGATTGGTAACAGCTTCGGATAAACGTTCGTTACTTATAAGTCCATCATTAAGTGCTTCAATAAGATGTAAAAACATATGACCACAGTTTAAATCACAACCGTTGTTCATAGCCATGGCAGCGGATTCCTCTGGTGTGGAAGTGACTTTATGGTGTTCATGAAAATCTCTTATAGCAAAACAGTCAGATACAACATGACCTTTAAATCCGAATTCGTTTCTTAATATATCTATGAGAAGAGTATGGCTTCCACAGCAAGGTTCACCATTGGTACGGTTGTAAGCCCCCATAACAGCTTCAACATGGGCTTCCTGTATACAGGCTTTAAATGCAGGAAGATAAGTATCATACATATCTTTTTTAGATGCAACTGCGTTGAATTCATGCCGCAGTCCTTCAGGCCCGCTATGGACAGCAAAATGTTTAACACAGGCTGCCGATTTAAGATAGTTTTCATCGTGTCCCTGCAGACCTTCTATGAATCTGATACCCATTCTTGATGTAAGATAAGGATCCTCACCATAAGTTTCATGACCGCGTCCCCATCTTGGATCACGGAATATATTGATGTTAGGTGCCCACAGAGTAAGTCCCTTATATCGTCCGGTATCATCCATACGCTGCTGCATATTATACTTGGCTCTTGCTTCAGTTGAAACAGCATCTGCCACCTGCTCTGCAAGGGTTTCATCCCATGTTGCAGCAAGACCAATCGCCTGAGGAAATACAGTTGCAAGTCCTGCTCTTGCCACGCCATGTAAGCCTTCATTCCACCAATCATATCCATTTATACCAAGTCTTTCAATGGGAGGAGTACTGTTTAAGGTCTGGTAGATTTTTTCCTCAGACGTCATCATATCTGTAAGTTTTTTAGCGGTTTTTCTGATATTTTCATTTTTAATTTCATCTCTGCTAAGTTCCATAATAAATCTCATTTCTGTACAAAAATCTTTTTTATATTAACCATTTTTATATATTGGTTGTAACAGCAGTTTTTTCAACAGGTAACATTTTTTTATAATTCATGATAAAAGTGTTAAAGCCAGTAACATCATCAGGAACAGGTTCAACAGTGCTTATATCAGAACTGTTAAAAATGTAGTGATCAAGATAATCAGCCAAAGATAAAGCATTCTTATACTCAGCTAAAGATAAAGCGCCCTTTTTCTGGCAGTCAGTAAAATTTCTAATGTAACTACTGTATGCTGCAAGTATTGCTATTCCCCATGCGCCACCTTCCCCAGCATTGGACATAACAGATACAGGCGTATCTATGGCTGCTGCAAGCATACGCTGGCCTATAACCGGAGTCTTAAAAAGACCGCCATGTCCCATAATCCTGTTAAGCTTTATATGTTCATCATTAAGAAGAATATCCATACCTGTCTTAAGAGGTGCAAGGGCAGAGTATATGTTGGTACGCATAAAGTTGGCGAGTGTAAAGTGGCTGTCGGCGGGATGTATAAACATAGGACAGCCCTGGTTAAGACCGATAACAGGTTCACCAGAATAGCAGTTGTATGACATAAGACTGCCACAGTCAGCCTCTCCCATTCCAGCCTGGGTAAACATAAATGTATACAAATCATTATCATTTATCTGTAGTCCAATACCTTTGGCAAATTCCCTGAAAATATTGATCCATGCGTTGATATCAGAAGTGCAGTTGTTGCAGTGAACCATGGCAACAGGGGAACCATCAGGAGTTGTGACCATATCTATTTCCCTATGTAGTGATTTAAGTGAATGCTTTAAAACGACCATGGAGAATATAGAAGTACCTGCTGATACATTGCCTGTTTCCTGTCTTATACTGTTAGTGGCCGTCATACCAGTACCAGCATCGCCCTCGGGTGGGCATAATATACATCCAGGCTGTAACGTACCAGTAGGATCAAGCAGTAAAGCTCCTTCTTTTGTAAGTACTCCTGCATCATCACCAGCAACAAGTATCTTAGGAAGAAGAGTTCTTATATCGGGGAGAACTGTATTATTCGGTAAATTGTTGAATATGTTTATCATAAGTTCATCATATTCATGAGTGTCTGAATCAACTGGAAACATACCAGATGCATCGCCTATACCAAGAACATTTTTTCCAGTAAGTCTATAGTGTATGAAACCGGCAAGTGTTGTGATATAGGAAATATTATTAATATGTTCTTCATGGTTTAACACAGCCTGATAAAGGTGCGCTATACTCCAGCGCTCAGGTATGTTGAAATCAAAAGCTTCAGTAAGTATATCAGCAGCCTCTTTAGTTATAGTGTTACGCCATGTCCTGAAAGGAACAAGCAGGTTATCGTTAGAGTCAAATGCGAGATATCCATGCATCATGGCACTTACGCCAAGAGCTGTTATGTGTGTAAGGTTTGTATTATATGTGTCTGATATATTATCAGCAAGACTACGGTAGCAGCATTGAAGACCAGTTATGATATCATCCATATGGTAAGTCCATATATTATTTTCAAGCCTGTTTTCCCATGTATGGCTTCCCTGTGCGACAGGCGTACCATCAGAAAGGATAAGAACGGCTTTAATTCTTGTTGAGCCGAATTCTATACCTAAAAATGTATCACCATTATTAATTTTTTCTATAATATTATCTTTGTTTGAATTCACGTCAGAGCAGACCTCCTTTTTGTTTTATATCAATATTTTATCATACTTTTATAAAATACTTTAGTAAAAAGTATATGGCTTTTTATTTGAAAGATTAAAGTCAGCTGACAGCTTATGGTTAAGATTGCTTTATAACATGTTGTTGGTTAAAAACATTATTTACAATAGAACGATTGCTCCATAATATTATTTACAATAGGAGTTATCAATTGGTTAATTATATGTATTCAAAACCGATAATATATATATGAACATATAGATATGCCGGAACGGATTCTGGCAGTGTTATGATACATTCAAGGAGGAGTTAGTGTGAAAAATAAGATTTTTCACACGCAAGATTTGTACTTCGCACAAACTTGAGATGCGCAAAGAAACAGCGCAAGAATGGAGATTGTTATGAATAATATATCAGGTGGAAGTTATGCTTCGTATGTTGCAGGTTATGCCTATACAGCTTCTGGTTTGAATAAAACAGAAAAAAAAGAAACTGCGAATCAGAACACAGCAAATGCAGTGAAAAATGATACATCTGCATACGGAGTATCAGGTAAAAAAGAAGTATCAGGTAAAAGAGAAGTTTCTGGTCAGACAATAGGAAATCCTAAGTTAAGTGAAAAAGCATCTAAATATTACGATGAACTTAAGAAAAAGTACTCTAATATGAACTTCATACTTGTAAGTGAGGATATGAAGGAACAGGCAAAGGCCAATGCCGCAGGTTATGCTAATGCGAATAAGATGGTAGTTCTTATAGATGAAGATAAGATAGAACGTATGGCAGAGGATGAGAACTACAGAAAGCAGTATGAAGCCATAATAGCTAATGCAGCAAGTGGAATGTCACAGCTTGGAAGCAGTATAGCTGCAACAGGTGCAAGTGTTAAGGGATATGGTATGCAGGTTAACGACAACGGAACTGCAACATATTTTGCAGTGCTTGAAAAATCAAGTGCAGCACAGAAGGAAAGAATAGAAAAAAAGGCAGCAAAGAAAAAGGCTGAAGAAAAAGCCAAGGACAAGAAGGCTCAGAAAGAAGCTGAAAAGGAAAGAATAAAGAAAAGTCATGACAAGGCAGAAAAGATAAGTGATAAAGAGGTTGATACGGTTGATAAAGAGGATGCAGATGGAAAAATAAATAGTGCCTCAGATACAGTGATAATAACCGCATCTTCGATAGAAGAACTGCTTAGTAAGATACAGAATGAGTCGCAGAAATATCTTAGCGATAACATATTATCTGAAAAAGAGAAAAACGTAGGACAGGGCTTTGATTATTCATTATAGGCATATAGCTGTTTTATTTTATATTAGAGGTTTGCATGAATTGCGTAGCACAACATAGCAATCCTTGTACATAAGTCAAGGGCAGAATATCTTTTGAACAAATATATTCAATATTATTTATAAGATAGTTAATAGATTCATAAAATGATTTACAGGTGATTAGATAAGAGGGTGCACATATATGAAAATAAGAGATGCACAGGAAATGTATCGTGCTCAGATAAGGGATTATAATAGTGAAATGTCTGCTGTTTCAAAGAGAAGAAAAGAGATACAAAATGCGCTTAAGAATGCAAGTGGAGCAGATAAAGATACACTTGATAAAGAAGCAGCGACTATAGAGCTTACATATAAGGCACTGCAGGATAAACAGAATGAATATTATGATTATGTGAATGATCTGACAGAACAGTGGTGTATGTGGGCTAATGCCGAATCAGCCAAGCAGCAGGGTGAGGCCATGAAAGACTATTATAGGGATATGGCTAAAGTTATGGAAGTTGCAAGACGTCTTATGAAAGGTGATATAGTTCCATCAACAGATGAAAAAAAGCTTATGGAATATAACGACAAGCTGTATCAGATGGCTAAGAATATGGGTGAGATGGCTAAAGTGGAAAAAAGAAAGAAGCATAAGTCACTGTGGGAAGATGAGGAAGAAAAGCAGTACGAAGATCCCGACGAGGTTGGAGCTAATGCAACAGCACAAGGCACGGCACCACAAATAAAGAGTGCAGGTGAGATAATGAGCAGCACAGGATACAATGATGATATGGATAGTGAAAATTAAGATATCTGAAATGAGATGTATAAAATGACATATCTGAAATAACATATCTGGAATAAAATATGTAAAATGAGATATCTGAAATAACATATCTGGAATAAAATATGTAAAATGAGATATCTGATATAAAATATATGAAATAATGAGGTGATTATATGCCGCTTTGTATTAATATTAATGTGAATAATTCGGACATGAGTATAAAAAATGAGAGAATTGGTACAAAGAAGTATGTTAAAGCTATAAATGTCAGGAATCTGAACCATATGACTGACAGACAGCAGATGATGGATGAGAAGAGAACAAGTGCCAGAAAACAAGCTATAAAGCTTATATCTGATGCGTGGAAGAGTGATAATAAAGCTACAGATAATATTAATGTCATGGATAAAGCTAAAGAGACAATCGCAATAAGAAATAATGAGTTGATGTCAAAGCTTAAGGATATAAAAGACAGCCAGGAAGCATTAAGAGAGCAGTATGGTGTTGATAAAGATTCAGAGGAACAAAATGACCTTGAGCTTTTAATAAAGTATCAGGATAATAAAACTGGAATATTCAGTGATAAGTTCTCTAAAGAAGAAATAGAAAGATTAAAAGAGCTCCAGAGCCAGCCACTTACAGAATATCAGAAGAAATCTCTTATGATTAATGCAGGTAAGGATTCCGTATATAATGAGCTTGACAGAAATGAAACAAAAGCAATGAGCCTTACAATGTCTATTAATGATGCTAAAACAGAGCAGCTTAAGTCACAGGATATGCTCAAGGCGCAGGATGCTGCTGACAGCATATTGGAAGCTGCCGAAAAAGATATATATGGCAGTCTTATTAACGAAGGTAAAAACAATATAGATGATAAGCAGCAAGAGGATAAAGAAAAGGCAGAGGAAGCACAAGAGAAGAAGGAAGAACGAGAAGAACAGACCGATAAGGTTAAAGAAAAACGTAAGGAAGAGCAGGCTATTATTGAGGGTGAAACAGAGGCTGAGAAGCTGGAGCAGAGTATATCAGTTACAGACGAGAAAACTAATAACATGGAAGAAGCCCAGAGTAAGGTTAATCAGATTATGAAGAAGAATAATCTGATTAATGAGGATATTAAGGGGATTGAGATTGATCTTAATTTTTAAGGGAATGGTTGTTTAATTGAATATTAGTTGGTGACGAACGGACGACAAATATAAGCTACAGGCAGTCCTGCACACTATGTTCAATGCCAGAAGCTTCAATCGGCTGACTCTAAGACTTTTCATATAGGTAATGATAGGTGACGCTACCATTCGGACGCGCCGTCCATGGCGCGGCCTCATTGCTTCGTACATCCATGTACGAAGCTAGCTGAAAGCGAAAGAAAAGTCTAAGATTCAGCACGATTGAACTTCAAGTGCATTTCACATAGTATGCAGGACTGCCTGTA
>OCHJ01000266.1_pt1 | contig 75951 bp, 68 predicted proteins | sample 1538381 | NCBI WGS metagenome assembly OCHJ01 (sample SAMN04571688, study PRJEB22368) | human gut metagenome | biome: human gut; material: stool | host: Homo sapiens | place: Luxembourg | collected 2012-06-29 | reverse complement strand
CCAGTAAACCTTCGAAATTTGCATTTGCATCTGACGAAAAATCCATTCGCCAGCCGACCACCTCATTTGCGCGGTGTTACCTTAACTTGCTGTTTTTATGGAATATGCCTTATTGGTTTCTTTCGCTGCTCCCGTCGCGTCTGCGGACGCGAAGTTGTTCCTTTCTGGCGCGCCAGAAAGGAACCAAAGAGCGCCCAGAGGGGGCTGAAGAGGGTGCAAGTCTGGATTTCAGCCCTCTCTGGACTCCCCCCGCCATCAAAGTTTCTTGCGGGCGGGAGGAGCTTTTCGGCTGGCTTGCTTGATTTCTAACCCATAAAGGCATGATTTCGTGAATAATTTTACCTTCCCAGATTAGTGGCAGCCGCCGCAAGAGGCGCAGTTGCCGGTGCAGCCGGAGGTGGGCTGACCGCCTTTGTCGTCTTCCGTTTCGCCGGTGACAACAAGGCGCAGGATGCGGTTCACGTTGTCCATCATGTCCTGATACTTCTTCTGGGCGTCCCGCATGTCGCGGATAATGGGGCAGTCGTTCATCGCCTGCTGCACGTCTTCCAGCTCCTGCGCGGCTTCAGCAAGCTGCGTCGGGTCAATGTCCGGCTTGCGCATCGCCTGCTCGACTGCCGTGCGCTTCTCCATGTAGGCGGCAATCGCCTTCGTCGCGTCTTCGTCCTGCGTAACCTGCTCTTCCAGCGTGTGCATGTGCTGGTAAACGTCGCTGTTCAGAATGGCTTCCGCCAGCTTCTGCGCGCACATCATAACTTCTTTCATGTTGATTGTCCTTTCTGATTGCAGCCGGGTCAGATTCTTTCGCCCGTGAGCGTGTTGTTCTTCGCGCCCACAATCTTCACGCGGACGATTTCGCCCACGTCGCTTTCCGTGCCGGGGAATGTGACGGACAGCCCGTGCAGCCCATGGCCGGACACGTCCGTGTCGCTGCGGCGGCTGAGTCCCTCCACCAGCACCTCTTCTTCCGTGCCGATGAACCGCGCCATCGCCTTCTTCTGGCATTCTTCCTGCACTTTCAGCAGTTCCTGAATGCGGCGGGAGGACACGTCTTCCGGCACTTGGTTCGGCATTTTCGCCGCGCCCGTACCCGTCCGGGGCGAATAGATGAAGGTGAACGCGCTGTCATAGCCGACCTCGCGCACGAGGGACAGTGTGTCCTGAAACTGCTCCTCCGTCTCGCCGGGAAAGCCGACGATAATATCCGTCGTCAGGCCGATAGCCGGAATCGCCTCGCGCAGCTTGCGCACGCGGTCAAGGTACTGCGCGCGGTTGTAGTGGCGGTTCATCCGGCGGAGGATTTCATCGTTGCCGTGCTGCACCGGCAGGTGGAACTGCGGCAGGATGTGCTTGGAATGCGCCATCACATCAATCAGCTCGTCGGACAAGTCCTTCGGATGGCTGGTCATGAAGCGGATGCGCGGGATGCCAACATCATCCAGCGCTTTGAGCAGCTGGGCGAACGTGACGGGCGTTTGGAGTCCCTTGCCGTAGCTGTTCACATTCTGCCCCAGCAGCATGATTTCCTTCACGCCACTGTCGCGCAGGGCTTCGGCTTCCGCCACAATCGCGCTCATCTCGCGCGAACGCTCCCGCCCGCGTACATACGGCACGATGCAGTAGGTGCAGTAGTTGTCGCAGCCGTACATAATCGTGATATACGCCGCGTCATGGCGCAGGCGCTGCACGGGCAGGCCCTCGGCAATCGTGTTCTGCTCCTCCACCTCCACCACCGCTTGGTCGCTTTCCAGCGCTTTGAGCATCAGTTCCGGCATGCGGTACAGGTTCGCCGTGCCAAACGCCAAATCCACAAAGCGGTACTGCTTCAAAATCTTCTCCGCCATGCCGGGCTGCTGAATCATGCAGCCGCACACGCCAATCATCAGGCGCGGATTCTTCTTGCGCACCTCCTTGAGCCACGTCACGTTGCCCAAGGCGCGGCGCTCGGCGTTGTCGCGCACGCAGCAGGTGTTAAACAGCACAAAATCCGCCGATTCGCGGTCGGCGGCTTCCTCCATGCCCATGTCGCGCAGCATTCCGGCAAGGATTTCGCTGTCGTGCGCGTTCATCTGGCAGCCATAGGTCACAACGTGGTAGCTCTTCGGGGCATCCGGCATCAGGCGAATCTGCTGAATGTACTGCCGCTGCTCTTCCAGCTGTTCTTCTGAAATGATGACAGGCTTTCTGTCACTCATGGGCTTCCTCCTGTTTTGCAAGCATTTCCCGCAGCGGCGGACGTGACCGTTTGCGCGTCATTTCCACCAAACCGAGGGAGGTCAAGCCGTGAATCACCGTCTTTACGCGGTCGGACGCGAACGCTTCTTCCAGCGCGTCCAGCACCATCTGCCGGTGTTCCGGGGTCTTCATGTCAATCATATCAATGATGATGATGCCGCTCAAATTCCGCAGGCGCACCTGCCGCGCAATCTCGCCGCACGCTTCCAGATTCAGCCGCAGCACGGTGTCCTCTAACTCGCGCTTGCCGGTGAATTTGGCGGTGTTGACGTCAATCACCGTCATCGCCTCGCACGGGTCGATAACCAGCGTACCGCCGCTGCTGAGCCACACGCGGCGCTCCTGCGCTTTTTTTAGCTGCGACTCAATTTTATAAATGGTCAGCAGGTTTTCAGGAATCACCTGAACCGGCGCAATGCCCGCGGCTTTTTCCGCCACCGCCGGGTCGTCCGTCACAATTTGGTCAATCCCGCGCGGGCGATAGTCATCCAGCACGGCTTCGAGCGTGCTTCGCGGCTGCATCAAGACGGACGGCACATGCGCGGTCGGCGCGGCGCGGCGAATCTGCTCCCACTGCTGGAACAGGCGCTCCGCTTCCGCCGCGAGTTCTTCCTCCGGCGCATTCTCCGCCGCCGTGCGCATCACCAAGCCGAAGCGCTCCTGCGCAATCGCCCTGCCCGTCTCCTTCAGCGCCTTCCGCTTGCCATCCTCCGTGATTTTGGACGACACGCCAATCATGCGGCTCATGGGCGTGAGCAGCATCGTCTCCCCGCACAGGCTGATGTCGCGCGTGAGGAACGCGCCCTTGACGCCCTGTGCTTCCTTGCGAATCTGCACAATCACCGCGTCGCCCGTTTTCGGGTAGGGCAGCCCCGTGTTCTTCTCTTCCAGCGGCAGGAAGCCGTTTTTCTCCTGCCCAATATCGACGAACGCCGCCTTCATCCCCGGCACAATGCGCTCCACGCGCCCCAGCAGCACCGCTTCCGCCGTGTCGCCCTCCTGCGGGAAAAAGACTTCCGCCAATTGCCCGTCTTCCAATATGCCAATCAGCGGCTTTTCACCCTGATGCACAAGCAATGTTCTCATAGGTTCTCCAAGGGCGTCAGTTCGCCGTTTTCATCCCGACCCAGCAAGCCGTTGCGGATAATCAGCGCATCCGGGGCGCTTTCCAGCCCGCAGAAGCTGCTAAGCGCACTTAACAGCATATCCGGCTTGCACGCCAGCGTCTCCGTCAGCGCCATGACGGCATGAATCGCTGTGCCATCGCCGGAGAGCGACACCAGCAGCGGGCGGATGTCCGTCTCCTTCATGCCGGATTTCGTGCGGCGCATGGCAAGAATGCTCGTCTGCTGGAGAAAATCAGGAATCGCCGCAATCATCTTGTTCGCCGCGTCCGCATCCTCGATTTCCAGCGTGTAATCCGCCGCCTGCACGAGCGCCATCATCGCCGGGTGCTTGTCATCCAGCGCACGGGCGAAAGAAAGCTGCAAATCCGGCGGCAGGGCGCGGTTCATCTGCTGGAGGAAATCATCCGGCGACACCTCGCGCGCCATCGTCACATCCAGAATTTCCTTTTTTCCCGCCGCCCCGGTGGACAGCGCCGACGCGAACGTCAGCAGAATATGCGGATTATACCCATTGGAATACGCCACGGGCAGCCCCGAACGGCGCAGCGCGCGCATCATCGCCCGCTGAATGTCCAGATGCCCGATGTGGCGCAGGCGGATGCCTTTTTCAAACACAGCCATTATCCGCAATATTTGCACACCCCTTTGAAGCGCTGCAGGCCGCAGCCGTTGCAGCCCTTACGGCAGTCCTTGGTCGTCTGCGCCTTTTCCGCCTTTTCCTTCTCGCGCCACAGGAACTCCTTTGTCACGCCGCAGTCAATCACATCCCACGGCATGATTTCGTCCTTCTCGCGGCGGCGGTAGGCATAGAACGCCGGGTCGATGCCCAGCTCGGCAAAGGCCTCGCGCCACATGTCGTACTTGAACAGCTCCGTCCAGCCGTCGAGCATACAGCCCTTCTGATACGCGCGGAGAAGCACCTGCCCCATTCGGCGGTCGCCGCGGGCAAAGCACGCTTCCAGATAGCTCAAATCCGACTCATGATAATTGAACGTAACGCCCTTGATGCGCAGCTTCTCGCGCAGGTGGCTCTGCTTCTCGCGCACCATCTCCTGCGTGTCCTGCGGCTCCCACTGGAAGGGCGTGAAGGGCTTGGGCACAAACACGGACGCGCTGCACACCACGCGCAGTCCCTTCGCGCGCTCGCCCCTTGGCACGGCAAAGTACGCATCGACGACCTTTTTCGCCAAATCCGCGATGCCGTCCAAATCCTCGGTCGTCTCCGTCGGCAGACCCATCATGAAGTACAGCTTGACGCTGCTCCATCCGCCGTGGAAGGCGTCAGAGACTTTGCTCATCAGGTCTTCTTCGGTCACGCCCTTGTTGATGACGTCGCGCAGGCGCTGCGTTCCGGCTTCGGGCGCGAACGTCAGGCTGGTTTTCTTCTCCTTCTGCGTCGCCTCCAGCGAATCCTTCAGCACGCTGTCCAGGCGCAGCGACGGCAGCGAAATCGACACATGCTTCTCGTCCAGACGGCGAATCAGCTCGCGAATCAATTCCGCCAGACAGGTATAGTCGCCGGAAGAGAGGCTCGACAGGCTGATTTCCTCATACCCGGTCGTGTTTTCCAGCTGCTGCGCCAGCTCCACCAGATGCTCCAGACTCCTCTCGCGCACCGGGCGATACAGGATGCCCGCCTGACAGAAGCGGCAGCCGCGCGTGCAGCCGCGCATGATTTCCAGCATGATGCGGTCGTGGATAATCTCCATATATGGCACGGGGATTTCCGTGGGATAGAACGCCTTGTCCAAATCGGGGATAATCGCTTTCAAGACCTTTTCGGGCGCTTCGGGGCAGTTCGGCTTCATGGACGCAATCGTGCCGTCCGCGTTATACTGGACGTCATAGAGCACCGGGACGTACACGCCGCGGATGGCGCACAGGCGCTTGAGGATCGTCATGCGGCTCGCGCCCTCTTCGCGCCCCTGCATGATGACGCGGTTGAGGTCGAGGATCTGCTCTTCGCCGTCGCCGACCATGAACGCGTCAATAAAATCCGCCAGCGGTTCGGGATTGAACGCGCACGGCCCGCCCGCAACCACAATCGGGTCTTCCTCCCGGCGATTTTCCCGCAAAAGCGGAATGCCGCCAAGCTCCAGCATCGCCAGAATGTTGGAGTAGCTCATTTCATATTGCAGCGTAAAGCCCACGACATCAAAGGCGCTGAGCGGGCTGCGGCTTTCGAGCGTGAACAGCGGAACATTTTCCTGCTTCATCAGGTCCATCATGTCCACCCACGGCATAAACGCGCGTTCGCAGAGCATATCAGGCTGCTGATTCATCGCGGCATAGAGAATCTTCATGCCCAGATGGGACATGCCGACCTCGTAGGTATCCGGAAAGCAGAACGCAAAATGCAGCTTCGCGCTGTCCCACGGCTTGAGCTGCGTATTCATTTCCCCGCCGGTATAGCGCGTCGGCTTCTGCACCTGATCGAGCATCCGGGCGATGGCTTCTTGGTTGATTTCGGGTTGCAAAGTGGAAGTACCTCCTTAACCGTACAGCGCAGAATTCGCGCTCATTATAATGTATCATTTTTCGCGGTCAAGGTCAACTGTTTGTCGGATGAAAATTTTGCCGCCGCCTGATTTTTGGCAAAAAACAGCCGTTTTTTGGACTTGACAAGGCATGTTGCATGGCATATAATGGTTTTACAAAATCTGTACGGGAGGTCGTTTTCCATGCGCAACAAACGGATTCTGTCGTTTTTGGTGGCACTCGTTTCTCTGCTGACGCTGCTGCCCGCTGCTTCGGCGGCAAATGACGTGTACGTCGGGCAGACGTTCTACTTCGGCAACTACGAGCAGGATGGCAACCTGCGCAACGGCGACGAGCCGATTCTCTGGCGCGTGTACAGCGTTGATTACGGCAGCCGGACAGTGCGCGCGGTGAGTGAGTACGGGCTGGATTCGATGGTCTACAACCGCTCGACCAGCACCACCTCGTGGCACAACAGCACCATCCGCTCGTGGCTGAACAGCACGTTCCTGTCCTCCGCGTTCACGTCGGCGGAACAGGGGCAGCTGAACAGCGTGTACGTCAGCAATTCGTCGGACTATGTGTACATCCTCAGCCAGGGAGAAATCCAGCAGTATCTGGACACGGAACTGCTCTACGCCACGGAATACGCCCGGCAGTGCGGCGCGTACACCGCCAGCGACACAGGCACCTCCTCCTACTGGGCGCGCGTGGACAGCACGTCGACCTTCGGCGTGTTCGTCGGCGCGCACGGCAGCTTCTACGACCACGGCAACAAGGTGACGGAGTTTGACAACGCCGTCCGCCCCGCCATCTGCGTCTCGTTTGACGTGGCGCTGGGCCGCTGGACGCCTTCTTCCTCCGACAGCAGCAGCGGACTGCTTGCCATGTCCAACCGCCCGATTTCGACGCGCTCCGGCCCTTCGACGAAGTACGATGAGCTTGGCACTTACTGGAACGACGGCGGCCACACGGTGACGGTGCTGTCCCGCGCGTCCGGCAACGATATCTGGTGGCTGGAAGTTGAATTTGAGTACAATGGCAAGATGGTGCGCGCCTACACGGGCGAGCAGCGCATCGACATTGACGTGAACCGTGTGCCGGATGAAAGTATACCGTTTGGCAACGGGCGCGTGACCTCCACTACGACGGCGTACTACGGGCCGGGCACGAACTACAAGCAGCATCAGCAGAAGATTTCCTCCGGCACGACCGGCGCGGTCATGGCGTGGGAGAACGGCTATGTGTGCCTGGAGTTCCAGCCGTCCGGCTCGTACCAGATTCGCCGCGTATGGCTGCCGGAGAACGTCGTCTCCATCACCTATTATTGAGCCACGGCGGGCATCATCACCATACGCACCTGAAAAAGGCGGTTCAGCTTCATTGGCTGAATCGCCTTTTGGGTTATGTTTTCTTCCCGTTCCTGCGTCCCCCGGTCAGCAGCAAGCCGTAGCCGACCACGCCCGCCAGCAGCAGACCGCCGGCGAAAATCAAGCCTGTCACGGCGCTGTGCTCCGGCACGTCCTCGCCGCCGGAAATGCCGCCAGCCGTATCGCGGGGCGCCAAGGCGTTTGAAATCACCTGCGCCAGTGGCAAAATTGTGTTTTGCAGGCGGATTGGCTCGGTCTCCCGCGCGCCCCAGAGCATCCGGAGCGGCTCTTGCGCGTTCGCGGCAAAGTACACATCCCGAATGAGCGTCGGGGCGGTGTGGTCAAGCCCCGCCTTGACGGAGAGCGCGAAATTCTTCATCAGCGCTTCATTATCGCCGCCGCGGCGGACAATCAGGCGGATTTTCGCCGCTTTCTCGCCGCTTAAAAGCGTGTCATACTCCGCGGCATTGCTGATTTCGTCCCGCGCGACGGTCAGCGGAAAATCCGCCTGCTCAGGATTCACGGACACGAGCGCCGCGCCCTGATTCGCAAGCCCTTCCCGCAAATCCCGCACAAGCGCCGCGTCGCCCATCAGCCCGATGGTGCGCATGGCACTGGTCACAGGCTGCGCCGTCTCGCGGGCAGACCACGGCACATCGGGCAGCGTCTCCGTGCCATCCTCGCGCAAAACTGCCTGCTGCCCCTCTACCGCAATCACCCGGTGGCGCGTGCCATCCGCCGTCAGCAGCACATCCCCGACGGCAGGAGGAACATCCAGCCACGCCAGCAGCGTCCCCTGCTCATCCGCCAAGCGATACGCCGATTTTTCCGCCGCCATGGCGGAACTGGTGAGCGTCATCATCAGCAGCAAAAGCAGCGTCAGAAGCTTCCTCATCCGCGGTGTCCCCCTTTCACACCCGGCGGGGTCAGCAGGAAAATGGCGGTTCGGCGCACAATTTCCGCCAGCGCGGTGGATACGCTTGCGCACAGCAGCGCCGCGTCCGTCCACGGCTGCACATCCGCGCGGAGAACCCCCGACACGCCCGCTGCGCCCTGCGCAACGAGCATCCCCATCAAGCTGCACAGGAGCATCCCGCGCCGGCTGACCCCCAGAAAGCACGCCGCCGCCCCGATGAGTATCGCGCACGCCCAGAGCGCATCCGCCTGCCCGTCCGACAAAATCAGCACAAGCAGCCCCATTGCCCCGGCAATCACGCTGCCCAGCAGCACGCGCACCAGCTCCCGGCGCGGGCGGATGGTCATCATCAGGCGCACGGAAGCCGCCGCCGTCACCGCCAGCCCCGCTGGATTCACCCGCGCCGCGCCAAGCCGGACATCCGGCATCAGCAGCGCCGCGAGCATTGCCAGCAGCCACGCGCCCGCCGTCCGCTGGCGAATCCCCAGCCGCTCCCACGCGCCGGAAAGCACGCCGGAGAACGTGAGCACAAGCAGAATGGTTGCCAGCAGCATCCCCACCGTCATGTTTTTCGCCTCCCTTTTCGGGTTCATTATGCGCGCTTTCGGCGGTTTCATGCGCGGCGGAAAAAGATAGCGTCTTTTTGCGGAAAAACCCTGTCGAAACCCTTGACGATTCGCACTTTATTTGATAAAATTTTCATAGGGAGTGTTCTTTTATTTTATTACCTATTATTTATGGAGGCAATTATGAGCATCGACAATCAGCTTCTCTTCTGTTATCTGGAGGAGGACAATATCCAGCAGGCGTATTTCCGCGTTCGCCCACTGCTGACCCCGGACGCTGACATCCGTCAAGAGGCGATGAACCAGTTTCCGGTGGAAGGCTGCCTGCGCATCGTCCCTGACCGCAACGAACAGCACACCTTCAAGAGCCGGATGCGCGACCTTGGGCATTATTGTCTGGTTGACTTGGCGAACCTGCCCGCCGAAGCTACAAAAATCCGCACAAACAAGAATTTCCGCCCTGACAGGGGGGAGCCGAACCAGTTTATCCTCTATTCCGACACCGTGCATGAATTGCCCGCGCACAGCTTTTATGAGGTAATCTCCGCCCCGGCGGATGATGCCGCGGTGGTGGCGGAAACGGCGATTACGCCCCTGTTCTATCTGCGCGCGGACAACGTGCTGTACGGGCCTGTGTGCAAAAATGACCCGGAAAAGCCGCAAAAGAGCAGCGGGATGGCGGGAATGCTGTTCACGCTGCCCTGCCCGGACGGCGTGGAGCGCACGATTCTCTGCCTGAAGGATGCGCCCACGGCGGTGCGTCCCGCGCCAATTCAGCGGCAGATGCGCCCCAAGCCCGTCCGTTTTGACCGTCCGTTGGACGCGGCAGCCGTTCCGGCGGCTGCACCGAGTGTCGCGGCTGCCCTGGCAGACCCGGCAGCTCCTGTCGTCCCAGCAGACCCGGTCGCCTCGGCAGACCAGACCGTCCCGGCAGACCAGACTGTCCCCGAAGCACCCGCGGCGGAGAAGCCCGCGGAAAAGGCGGACGCGGCGGATGAATCCCTGCCCATCGGCGAAACGCTGAACATTCTGGACGAAACGAAGGATTTTGAAGAGACGCTGCAAAGCCTGAACACAGGCGTATCCGACAGTGCGAACCTTCTGCATCAGCAGCAGACGCGCCCGGTGAAAATGCCGCCGAGCATGATGAAAACCGGCCCGCTGACCGGCACGCCGCTCGTCCGCACGCCACTGCGCACCTCCCCCCAGCCGAGCAAAAACCGCGTGCAGGAGACGGTGAGCAGCCAGTGGTACGTTGGCAAATACGAGCCGCCGGCGCAAAACCTGCCCAACGGCACATCCATGCGCCCCATTGACAACCCCGTGGCGGACGCGGTGAACGCCTTCCGCGCCGCGTGGCGGATGCCCGAAGCGCGCGAGCAGCTGATGGACTTCATGCTCTCGCTGGACGGGCTGCGCTCCAAGCTGGAGCCCCGCATTTGCAAGGACCGCAACATCACCGCGCTCCAGCGCGTGCTGCGCGACCGCCTGCAGGATTTGGAGGCGGAGCGCCTGACTGCCCTGTGCCAGCTGGACAAGGCGCGCCGCGACATGGACGGCTTCAAGCAGGAAATTATTGCCGGCATGGCGAACCGCCTGCAGAAGGAAACGGGCAAGCTGGAGAGCGACCGCGACGCGTGCGAAGCGCAGGTGGCGTCGCTCAAGACCGAACTGAACAGCCTGACCGTGCAGCGCGATTCCCTGCTCAAGCACATTGACACACTGCAGAACGATGCGCTCCCCGCGACCATCTCGAAGCTGCTGGGCGACTTGCAGCTGAACATCCCGCTGACGGGTCAGCCGCTGCGCATGAGCCCCGTGAGCGGGCAGCAGGCGACGCTGGACGAACTGCTGGCACGCCTGACGGCTGTGTGCGGCAAGTGCGGGCTGACGCTGACAAAGAATCAGGGGATTGCGTTGCTGCTCCTGCTGGCGATGAGCGACCGCATCGGTATTGTGTCGTCCACCCCCGCGCCCGCGGCGACGCTGATCCGCAACATCGCCGCCGCAATGGGCTGGGAACGCAGCTTTGCGCACCAGATTTCCGCTGAACAGCGCCCGATGGTTGCCCTGCGCCCCGTGGACGCAACGCCCGTGCTGCTTTTGACGAGCTTGCCGAACTATGCGCCGATTTCCGGAATGCACAAGCTGCTCTTGTCGCGCAGCAGCATCGGTTTGACCCGCAACGCCGCCTACGACGCCGGGCAATGGCCGATTCTGCCGCTCCCCGCGCTGCCGTTCATCCCGGAACTGCCGGCGGATGACGCCGCGCCAATCAGCCAAGCCGCGCTGACCGCCCTGCTGGACGCCACGAGCGTCGCCAAGACGTCGGACGAGGAAATCACCGCCGTGCTCTCCCCGATTTTCGCGATGGTACCGCCGCTTTCGGGCGCTGCACGGGCGGAAATGTACCGCTTCATCCGCGTTGCCGCCGCCCTGATGGAGGGCGGGCTGCCCGTCGCGCTGGACTTCGCGATTCTGCTGTGGGTTGTGCCGATGGTCGACCGCACGAACCGGAATTTTGCGGATTTCAAGGCGCTGCTGGATGAATATCCGCTGTCGCAGGCGAAACTGTAAAATAAATGCAAAACGCAGTCTGACGAGACGTGTCAGGCTGCGTTTTTTGATTGCTTTATTTCCGATGCTGTTTCTTCATAGCGTTGCGCTGTCATGCAGAGATTTTGCCTCTGCGGAGGCGAGGAGGGGGCTTTCCGCTCGCCCCCTCCACCCCTTCGGCGCCGCAGCTTTTGGGGATAATCCATAGAATGAACGACCGTAACAATTTTCTATAGCAAATTGTGTTTGGCGTTCTCCCTTGAAAAATCTTTTGTGGAGGACGATTCGCGCCCGCCGCGCTTGATTCCGCATTCCGAATTGCTCATTCCACATTGTTAATTGCTGCCTCCGCTTCCAGCGCATCAAGCGTTTCCGCAATCGCCTGCGCAAGGTACGGAATGCCGCAGAGGACTTCCTCCAGCGTGTTCTCGTTCGTGCCGCACTCAATCAGGATGCAGCGCGGCGCGATATGCTGGTTGAAGCGTCCCGTGCGCACCTTCACGTCGCGCGAAAGACCCTCGCATTGAGCTTCGAGCTTGTCCGTCAGCAGCTCCGCAATGTGCAGGTTCGCGGCAAAATCCGGCATTTCATGATAGCCGCCGGTCGTCCCCTTGCCAACAAGCACCATGAAGCGTGCCGCGTCCTCGCCGCCGATGTTGACGGTGCGGCGGATGGTGGAGGTGGACGAAATCGCGTCGCGGTGCAGGTCGATGTAGAGGTCATAGGCTTCGCCAGATGCCGTTCGCTGCTCCAGCATTGTCAGGGAACGCGCGTAAGCATCCGCCAATTTGGGCGGCTCAAACGCCGTCGTATCATGCACGACCGTATAGCCCAGCGCCGTCAGCGCACGGGTCAGCGCCTCGCCCACCGCAACGACATTGTAGCGTTCGTCCTTCGTGCGCCACTTTTCCGTCTCCTGGTATCGTTCGTCGGTCTGCCGGTACGCCTCCCAAGTGTGCGTGTGGTAGATGAGAATCGCGCCGTGGTGCTGCTGCGCTGCCGGGCGGATGACCGTCATCTCGAAAGCGGGCGACAGTGTGATAGTCGGCGCGGGATTTTCCGTAGGCGCGGCGGTTTCGGGGATATCCGGCATCCCGTCGGTAAAGTCAAACGACGCTTCGCCCGCGGCACGCCCGAACAGCAGCGCCGCGCACACAAGTCCCGCCATCATCCGCCGAAGCGCCTTCATGTTCTCCACCGCCTTTCATCCATCGGTGGATTGTATGCGGCACAAATGCCAATTATGCCCGTCAGTGCAGGCAGTGCGACAGCTCCTCCATCTCCAGATTCGTTTGCAGCGCGCTGTTGATTGCCAGCGCGAGCAAGTCCGCCAGCCCCGCCACCAGCTCGTCGATATTGCGCGGCGTAACCACGAAGTCACGCGGATAGCCGCTGGTTAGCTGCTCCGCAAGTGCCTGTGCGTCGTCTGATTCGCGCTGCATCATATCCGCCAGCGCATCGCGGACGATGGTCGAAGCGTACACGACGAGCGGGATGCCCACCGCAATCACCGGCACATGCATCGTCTCGGCAGTGATGCCCTTGCGGTGGTTGCCCACGCCGCTGCCGGGGCGGATGCCAGTGTCGGTCAGCTGAATCGTCGTGCCGATGTGCGCCGTTTCCATCGCCGCGAGCGCGTCCACCACAATCACGGCGGATGGCTTCACGCGCTCCGCAAGCCCCAGCGCCAGCTCCGCCGTCTCCACGCCTGTGATGCCCAGCACCCCCGGCGCAACGGCGCACACGCTCCGCAGGCGTTCCTCCTGCATGTGCCGCGTGACGAGGATGCCGCTGACCACCCGGTCGCCCAGCGCGTCCGCCGTCATCCGCCGATTGCCCAGCCCCAGCACCAGCACGTCACCCTGCGGCGGCAGCATCATCCGCAGCATCTGCGCCACCTCGCGGGCAATGTCCATCCGCTCCTCCGGCAGCATGTGCGGCAATTCCGGGTGTGTCAGCGTCCAGTACAGCCCCTGCGCCTTGCCGAGCCGTTCCGCCGCCTTCTCCGACGACACGCGCACCCACGTCACCTCCGCGCCCGCCTGCTGCTGCGTGTGCACCGAAACGCCCTCGCCCATGCCGCCGGGGCGGACAGTGCGCTCCATCGCCAAGTCTGTTCTGTAATCCATACGCATTCCTCCTTTTTGAGGAAGGATGCGCCGGATTTTCATTTTGTATACACGAAAAAAAGCGGCGCCCGCTGCATCACGAACGCCGCCGAACAAGGAACAATTCTCTTCTGAAACCACTGCTTGACAGATGCGATTTACCCGATGATTTCGCCCTTCGCGTTGAACACCGGCAGCTTTTCGAGGTAGATGAGATCCGTGCGCTCCTGCGCGTCACCCTCCGCCAGAATCGCCATGCGGCCCACGATTTCGCCGCCTGCCTGATTGACCAGCGCTTCCAGCGCGTGGAGGGATTCGCCCGTGGAAATCACGTCGTCCACAATCAGCACACGCTTGCCCTTCATCAGCGCCGCATCCGCGCCGTCGAGGTAGAGCTTCTGCACCGCCGCGGTCGTAATGGACTTCACTTCCACGCCGACGACATTCTGCATGTACAGCTTCGCGCCCTTGCGCGCCAGCAGCCACTTCTTGTCGCCATGCTGACGAGCCATTTCATATGCCAGCGGAATGCCCTTCGACTCCGCCGTGATAAGGTAGTCATATTCCGGCGCTTTCTTGAGCAGCTCCGTCGCGCACGCCATCGTCAGCTCACAGTCGCCGAAGATGACAAACGCGCCAATATACAGGTTGTCGTTCACGCGGCAAATCGGCAGCGCGCGCTTCAGCCCCGCGATGGTCATTTCATGCGTCAACATAATTTCGTATCCCCTTCGTTATTTCCAAATTGTAGCGGCGCATTCTCGTGCGCTTTTTACAATCTATTGTACCGCGAAATTCCGCTTCTGTCAATTGATTTCCCAACATTTTTGGACAAACTGGCGCGTTTGTACGGATTGATCAGAGCAGGATGCAGATCATGCCGCCGTCGCCATCGTTGATGATGCGTGTCAGCGTCTCCTGCACCTTCTCCTGCGCGTCGGCAGGCATCCGCATCAGCTTGCCGTTCAGCCCCTCGCGCACCATGTCGCTCAGCGGCTTGCCGAAGAAGGACATCGCCCACATCTTCTGCGGGTCGCTCTCCAGCTCGCTGCTCATCTGCCGCGCCAGCTCCTCGGACTGCTCCTCCGTGCCGACGGTCGGGGTGACTTCCGTCTCGATATCCACACGAATCAGATGCAGCGACGGGGCGTGCGCTTTCAGGCGGATGCCGAACTGCCCGCCCTGCCGCACGATTTCCGGCGCTTCCATCGTCATCTCCGCCATCGTCGGCGATACCAGCCCGTAGCCCGTCTCGCGCACGGATTTCAGCGCCCCAGCGATCTGGTCGTACTCCGTTTTCGCCGCGACCAGCTCCTTCATCAACCGCAGCAGGTGCTTATCGCCGTGGATTTCTGTGCCGCATTCCTCGCCCAGAATGCGGTTGAACATCCCGTCCTTCATCGTCAGCGACAGGTCGATTCGCCCCTCGCCGGGCCGAAGCTGTTCCAGCTGCACGCCGTCCAACTCGCTGCACGACGCGAACGCAGGCGTCAGCAGGTTCGTCTCGCGCATCCGGTGCGTCTCCTGCCCCGCCTTCTTCAGCCCTGCCAGCACTTCCTGCACGAGATAATGCCCCTCATCCAGCGCTTCCAGCCACTTCGGGACGCTCAAGCGCACCTGTCGCACGGGGAATTCCAGCAGCACGGATTCCAGCACCTTCTGCACATCCGCGCTCTGCATGTTCTTCACGCTCATCAGCATGACCGGCACGCCATACGCCTCCTGCAAATCAGTACGCAGCGTCTGCGCATCGGGGCTGTTCGGCACAGCGGAATTGAGGATGATGACGAACGGCTTGCCCAGCGCTTTCAGCTCGCTGACAACGCGGTTCTCCGCCTCGATGTAGGCGCTGCGCGGCAGCTCGGCGATTGTGCCGTCCGTCGTCACGACGACGCCGATGGTCGCGTGGTCGGTCATCACCTTGCGCGTACCGACTTCCGCCGCCTGTTCAAAGGGAATATCGTGGTCATACCACGGCGTATGCACCATGCGGCTGCCGGTTTTGTCCACCGAACCGAGTGCGCCGCGCACCATGTAGCCCACGCTGTCCACCAGCCGAACGCGCACAGGGGCGTTGTCGTTCAGGCTGACCGTGACCGCCTCGCTGGGCACAAACTGCGGCTGCGTCGTCATGATGGTTCTGCCCGACCCGCTCTGCGGCAGCTCATCCGCAATGCGCTCTTTGCGCGCGCCTTCGGGGATTTTGGGCATCACCAGCAATTCCATCAGGCGGGTGATAAAGGTGCTTTTGCCCGTCCGCACCGGCCCTACAACGCCCAGATACACGTCGCCGTCGGTGCGCTCGGCAATATCGCGATACAAATCAAACGTCGCGCTTTCCATTTCTGTCCCTCCTCTGCTTCGCTTGCTCCACCATATGAGAGAGGGGTGAAGTTTAGACTTGCCAGCGTGGGAAAATGCAAAATCCGCACGCACGCAAAAAGGGAAAGCAGATTGCTCCGCTTTCCCTTCTGTGTTCTGTTTCCGAGTTCAGGGCTGTGGGTTGTGACGTCCCGCATCCCCGTACCGTACTCAGACGCGCTTGACTTCCTTGATCTTCGCAGCACGACCCTGCAGAGAACGCAGGTAGTACAGCTTGGCGCGACGCACCTTGCCGTGACGGATGATGGTGATGCTGCCCAGACGGGGAGAATGCACGGGGAACGTGCGCTCCACACCGATGCCGTAGGACACGCGGCGCACCGTGAAGGTTTCACGAATGCCGCCATTGCGCTTCGCAATCACAACGCCCTCAAAAGCCTGAAGACGCTCCGTCTTGCCTTCCACAACCTTCACCATCACCTTGACGGTATCGCCAATGGCAATCGCGGGGATGTCGGTACGCAGCTGCTTCGCTTCGATAGAACGGATAATTTCGCTCATGTTGGTTCCTCCTTCCTTCATAGACGTTCGTATCCGGCTCCGCATGAGGTCAGAGTTTTCCGGAAAGAGGACCGCCCGTATGTCACGCCGATTATTATACCACACTGCATAGGCATTTGGCAAGGGGGTTTTTGCATTTTCTCCGGCATTTTTCGGGGAAAATTTGCGGATTTGCCCCGCTTATACTATTTTCAGATAAGAATGCGCAAGCAGCTGGCGCAGTTGAATCTGGAAATCGTATTACACCCGCCCGTTGACCTCTTCCGGCGTTTTGAAGGACGGAAGCAGACGGTGCATACACGCCTTGATATCACCGTGATTGTCGAGGCATTCGCGCAGCGTGCGCAGCATGTTTTCCACGTCCGCCCACTCCACCTGCTCCGGCTTGGCGATGAAAATCTTTTCCTTGCTCGTCGCGGTGTCGGTTTCCTCGTCACGCAGAAGCTCCTCGTAGAGCTTTTCGCCCGGACGCAAACCGGTGTAGACGATTTCCACTGGGGGCTTCAGGGGATCGGAATACAGCTGAATCATGCGCTCCGCCAGTTCGCGGATTTTGACGGGCTTGCCCATGTCCAGCACAAACAGCTCGCCGCCGCGGGCAATCGACGCGGCTTGCAGCACAAGGCTCGCCGCCTCCGGGATGGTCATGAAGTAGCGGATGATGTCCGGGTGCGTCAGCGTAACCGGGCCGCCCGCGCGAATCTGCCGCTCGAACAGCGGGACGACGCTGCCGTTCGACCCCAGCACATTGCCGAAGCGGACAGCGGTGAACTGCGTCGTGCTGCTCTGCTTCTGCATGGCTTCGATGATGATTTCCGCCATGCGCTTCGAGGCGCCCATGACGTTGGTGGGATTGACCGCCTTGTCGGTGGAGATCATCACGAACCGCTTTGCGCCGTGTTCCTTGGCGCACTTGGCGACGTTATATGTGCCGAAAACGTTGTTGCGCACCGCCTGTTCGGGGCTATCCTCCATCAGCGGGACGTGCTTATGCGCCGCCGCGTGGATGACGATTTCCGGTTTGAACTCATCAAACACCTGATTCAGCGTCGCTTCATCGCGAATCGAACCGACGCGCAGGACGACCGTGTTCTTGACAATCTCGCCGTACTTGTTTTTCAGCTCGGCGAACAGGTCATACATGTAGTTTTCGCTGATGTCGTACAGCACCAGCTTTTCGGGGATGAACGCCATCATCTGCCGGCACATCTCCGACCCGATTGACCCGCCGCCGCCCGTGACCAGCACGCGCCGCCCGGCAATCACCTGCTCCACTTCGGACATATCGAGGTGCTTCTCGTCGCGCCCCAGCAAGTCCGCGATGTTGATGTCGCGCATCTGCCCCTGCCCGCCATTCATCTCCTGCATCACGGTATAGCGGCGGACGTGGCAGCCGGTGTCCACACAGGTGTGCATCAGCTCCGTCAGGTCGGATTTCGGCGTGGCAATGGCGATGATGATATCGTCAATCGCGTACTGCTTGACGTACTCAGCAATTTTCCCCGTATCCATCACCACGCGGACACGCCCGATGCGGGTGTTGCGCCGGCTCTCGTCGTCATCCACCACAATCACCGGCACGCAGTCGCCATAGCGCCCTGCCTGCATATCGCGGATGACCTGCGCGCCGCCCCAGCCGCCGCCGACGACCATCACGCGCCGTGCCTTGGCGCTGCCGCCGGTGAAGAAGTGCGTCCATCCGCCGCCCTGCGCGACCTTGATGACGAACCGGCTTGCCGCAAGCATCACCATCAGCAGCAGCCACTGCACAAGGTAGACCGGGCGCGGCATGAGGAAGATGTTCGGTTCGCGGCGAATCGAATAGCACAGGAACGACACGAGATACGTTATCCCTGTGCCGCCGAGCGTACCGCAGGCGATTTGCAGCAGCAGATCCACGCCCGCGTATTTGAGGATGCCGCGGTAGAAGCCCATCATATGCAAAAGCGCGACGGTGGAGACAATCAGCAGCGGCAGACTGCGCCAGACGTGGAGGATATGCGCTGCCGGGGCGTGCATGTCATAATACACCTGCAAGCCCATCAGCAGCGAAGCCGAAATCAGCAGCGCGTCCAGGAGCATGAGCAGCCCAATGCGCATGGTCTGATTGGCGAAAACGGATTTTTTCTTCAAAGTGGAAGCAGCTCCTTTGCCTTTTTCCCGAACGCAGCGAAAATAGACGTGTTTCGCGCGTCCTCTTCATTATAGGACACTTGCGCGGCAAATGCAAGCGGCTGAGGTTTTTTTCGTCGGTTGCTGACGGAATATGGGATGGAATTGGGGATGTATCTTGCGTGACTTCAATAGCAAACTTGACTTTTTTCGCGGCTTCAGTCGCTTCTGCGGAAGCGATTCTGTTACTTTCTGTTGCGACAGAAAGTAACCAAAGAACGCCCAGAGGGGGCTGTCGAATGTCCAAGTCTGAGCGACAGCCCCCTCTGGACTCCCCCCGCCGTGAAAGTTTCCGGTTGCAATGAGCATCTGTTTCGCCAGCAGACAATACGCCTTCTCCATGCGCTGTTTGGGCAGAAGTTTTGACGATACAGATGGCGCGTGGGCAGCATGTTCCGCAAAAAAGCTGCTTGCACAGGACTTTCCTGCCCAGTTGCTTCCTTAATAATGGCTTATGGCGTTTGCAGGCTGCTGGTCAGCCCCAAGCGAATCATGCGGTCGCTGAGGACTGCCATGTCGTCGGCTTTCTCCACGCAGTCGCGCTCCAGCCACGTCCGCAGCAGACCCACAAAGCCCAGCGCGCCGAACGCATAGCTGTAATCGAACGTCACTTCGTCCTTCTTCATCATCAGCCATTCGCGGCGGAAGGCCTCCTGCACCACGTCGGACAGCTTTTTCAGGAACTTCATATCGCCGTTCTGCCCCAGCAGCACTTGGCACAGTTCCTTGTTCTCCTCCACCAAACGGAACAACTCCTTCAGCACGGGCAGTGTATGCGTAAGCACGGTTTCGCCCTTATGCGCGGCAATCAGCTGGTTCACCTGATTGAACAGCTCCTGCTCGATGCTGTCCAGCATGTCGAATATATCGCGGTAGTACAGGTAGAACGTGCCGCGGTTGACGTCCACCAAATCCGCCAGCTCGCGCACGGTAATGTCCTGCACCTGCTTTTCCTTCATCAGCTGAATCAGCCCGTGGGTAAGCAGCTTTTTCGTCCGGCGCACCCGGCGGTCTTCCTTCTTCTCCGGCTTAACCTGCATCGTATCCTTTTCTGTCATCATGGCGACCCCCTTGTTTTTCAACTCTTTCGCCAATTTTGTTGATTGTTTCCGCAATTGGCGTTTGTCCTGTTGTTTAATCAGCGTCCGAAACCGAATCTGATGATTGATTTTCGGTACACATGCTATTATACTATCCATCGTTGAGAAAGTCAACACATTGTTCACTAAAAGTTATGGATTTCAGAAAAGGAGGAACTGTTGTGAACCGATTCGCAAGGTGGATTGTCGAGCACCGTGTTGCCGTCGTCATCATCTGTCTGCTGATGCTGATTCCGTCGGTGCTGGGCATGAACGCCACAAAGGTCAAGTATGACCTGCTGTATTATCTGCCGGAAGACCTTGACACGGTTAAGGGGCAGAACATCCTGATGGAAGAGTTCGGCAAGGGCGCGTTCTCCCTGTGCATCACGGAAGGGATGAGCGAAACCGACCAGCAGGCGCTGGAGGACGCCATCCGCGACGTGCCGCATGTAGACACGGTCATCGGCTATGCGTCCATCACCAAGGGCACGATTCCTTCCGAGATTCTGCCGGACGAATACCGGAACATCTTCGAGAAGGGCGACGCGCGGCTGATGGCGGTGTTCTTCGATGACACGTCGTCGGCGGAAGGGACAATGGAAGCCATTGCGCAGATCCGCAAAATTGCAGGGCAGCAGTGCTTCGTGTCCGGTCTGTCGGCGGTTGTGACCGATACCAAGCAGCTGGTGGAGGATCAGGAAGCCATCTACGTCGCCATTGCCGTTGCGCTGTGCTGCGTCGTGCTGATGCTGACAATGGACTCCATCCTCCTGCCGTTTATCTTCCTGCTGTGCATCGGCGTGAGCATCCTGTGGAACATGGGCACGAACTACTTCCTCGGTGAGATTTCCTACATCACCAAAGCAGTCGCCGCCGTGCTGCAATTGGGCGTGACGCTGGACTATTCCATCTTTCTGTGGCACAGCTACAAGGAAGAGCAGCAGACCTGTTCGGACAAGGACGAAGCGATGGCAAGCGCTATCTGCAAGACCATTTCCTCCATCGTCGGCAGCAGCCTGACGACGGTCGCGGGGTTCGTCGCCATCTGCTTCATGAGCTTCACGCTCGGCCGTGACCTCGGCATCGTGATGAGCAAGGGCGTTATCCTCGGCGTGCTGGGCACGGTCATCCTGCTGCCCTGCGTCATCCGCCTCCTTGACCGCGCGCTGGAAAAGACATCGCACAAGCCGCTGCTGCCCAGCGTTGCGGGCATCAGCAAGTTCGTCACGAAGCACTACAAGGTGCTGTTCGTCGTCCTGATTGTGCTGTGCATCCCGGCATTCTACGGCTACAATAACGTCGGTAAGTATTACGACATGTCCGCCTGCCTGCCGCAGGAGCTGGAAAGCGTGAAGGCGAACACGAAGCTGTCCGAAACCTTTGACGTGGCCACGAACCACCTTGTGCTGGTCGATGCGGACGTGCCGCAGAAGGACGTCGTCGCCATGACGGACGAAATGGCGGAAGTCGATGGCGTGAAGCAGGTGCTGTCGATTGACTCTCTGCTGGGCGCGGGTATCCCCGAAAGCATCGTGCCGGACGAAATCCTCAGCGATCTCAAGAGCGACGAATACCAGCTGATGCTGATTTCCTCGGAATACATTATTTCCTCCGACGCGGTGAATCGGCAGATTGATGAGCTGAACGAAATCCTCAAAAAGTACGACGAGGGCGGGATGCTCATCGGCGAAGCGCCCTGCACGAAAGACCTGATTTCCTGCACCGACCACGACTTCGAGGTCGTCAGCCTGATTTCCATTATCGCCATTTTCCTGATTATCGCGCTGGTGCTGCGCTCGATTTCCCTGCCGGTGATTCTGGTCGCCGTCATTGAAACCGCGATTGCCGCGAACCTGTGTATCCCCTACTACACGAACGTGACGCTGCCGTTCGTCGCGCCGATTCTGATTTCGACCATTCAGCTGGGTTCGACGGTGGACTACGCCATCCTGATGACGACGCGCTACTTGCAGAACCGCCGTGCGGGATCTGACAAGCGCGAGGCCGTCAGCAAGGCGGTCGCGTCCTCCGCGCAGTCGATTCTCGTCAGCGGCATCGGCTTCTTCGCCGCGACGTTCGGCGTGGGGCTGTACTCCAATGTCGATATTATTTCCTCCATGTGCTCCCTGATGGCGCGCGGCGCGCTGTGCTCGGTGGTGGTCGTGCTGTTCCTGCTGCCGGCGGTGCTGCTGGTGCTGGACAAGGTGATTATCCACACGACGCTGAAAGTGAACGCGAAGAACTGATTATAAGTTGAAAGGATGGTAACTCCGATGAAAAAGCGTGCTTTTGCTCTTATCACTGCGCTTTGCATGACGCTGACCTGCTTTGCCAGCGCGGAAACCGTGAAACACGAGCGTGTTTATGCCGTGACGAATGCCGACGGCGACGCGCTGACCGTCATCGACAACGTTCGCCTTGAAAACGGCGACGCTTTGACGGAAATCGACGACCGGACGCTGCTGACCGCGCTGGAAAACGTCGGCGGCACGGAAAAATTCACCCAGAGCGGCGAAACCGTGACGTGGAAAGCCGACGGAAACAGCATCATCTATCAGGGCACGTCGGACAAGGTGCTGAACGTGACCCCCGTCGTCCACATGACGCTGGACGGCAAGGAAGTCACCGCCGCGGACGTGAAGAACGCATCCGGCGAACTGGTGATGACCGTCTCCTACCGCGCCGAATCCCCCTTCCTCGCCGTGACGGTGATGCCGCTATCTGACGACGTGACCAGCGTGACCGTGGACAACGGCGCGGTGCTGACCGACGGCGCGCACAGCTTCCTGATGGGCTTCGGCGTTCCCGGCGCGGATGCGGATTTGGAACTGCCCGATTCCTTCACCATGACGGCGCATGTGGATCATGCCGACCTGAACTGGATGATGACGATTGCGACAGCGCAGCCCGTGAAGGTGCTGATAGACGCGCTCTCCGACCACGCGGCGGACGCGCGCACCCTCGTCGGCGACCTGACGGCGGGGCTGAACGCGCTGGCGGACGGCTCAGACATTCCCGAAAGCAACGAGGATATTCACGAACTGCTGACTGCGCTGAATACGCTCTTTGACGGCGCGGCGCAGCTCAAGGACGGCTCCATCACCCTGCTGGACGGCGTAAAGACGCTCAAAGACGGCTTGAATACGCTAAGCAGCAACAGCACTGCGCTCAACGACGGCGCGGCGCAGCTGTTTGCCGCTGTGCTGGATACCGCGAACACGCAGCTGGCCGCCGCGGGGCTGGATGCGCTGAGCATCGAAGTACCGACGCTGACCGCCAGCAACTACGCAGCCGTGCTGGACGACCTGATTGCCCAGCTTGACCCCACCGTCATTGACAAGACCATCGAGGCTTTGGCGAAGGCACAGGTTCGCGAGGCGGTCATGGCGCAGGAGGACAAGGTTCGCGAGGCTGTGACCGAAGTGGTGCGCGGTCAGGTGCGTGACGCGGTTGTCGCGCAGGAAGAAACCATCCGCGCCGCTGTGACCGACGCGGTGAAGGAACAGGTGCGTCAGGCAGTTGCGGCACAGGAAGACACCATTCGCGCGGCAGTGACGCAGGCGGTTCAGGCGCAGGTGCAGGACGCGGTTCAAGCGCAGGAGGATACCATCCGCGCCGGCGTGACGCAGGCGGTTCAGGCGCAAGTGCTGGAGGGCGTGCTGGCGCAGGCGGGTCTCAATATGACAGCGCAGCAGTATCAGGACGCGGTTGCGGCGGGTCAGGTGCCGGACGCGCAGCAGAAGCAGATCAGCGCGGCAGTTGACCAGATGATGGCGTCCGATGACATCAAGGCGAAAATCGAAGCGGCTGTGACCGAGCAGGAAAATCAGCTGGTCGCGCAGAACATGGCGTCAGGCGACATCAAGGCGAAGATTGAATCCGCCGTCACCGAGCAAGAAAATCAGCTGATTGCCCAGAACATGGCATCGGGCGACATCAAGGCGAAGATTGAATCCGCCGTCACCGAACAGGAAGACAAGCTGGTGGAAGAAAACTTCGCATCCGCCGATGTGCAGGCGAAGCTGGAAGCCGCTGTGACCGAGCAGATTGACAAGCTGGTGGAAGAGAACTACGCCAGTGCGGACGTGCAGAACACCGTGACGGAAAAGAAGGCGACCATTGCCGCGGCGGTGGATTCGCTCAAGCGCCTGAAGGAGCAGCTGGCATCCGTGGAGACGTTCGTGAACGGCTTGAAGGCGTACACCGACGGCGTGGCGCAGGCGGGCAACGGCGCGTCCCAGCTCTATGATGGCGCAAACACGCTGTCGGGCGGCATGACGGAGCTTTCCGACGGCTTGGCGGAACTCAAGGCGAAGCTGACCGAAGAAGGGCTTGACCTGCTGAGCGGCGACGTGCAGAAGGCGCTTGACCTCTTCGACAACCTCGAAAGCCAGATGGCGAATGTGCCGAGCTTCGACCTCGTGGCGGACGGCATGGCGCATGACATGCTGCTGATTATCCGCACGGACTTGCAGAAATAAGCGCAAAGAAAAGGAACCCGTTTCCCCTGCTGAAAAGCGAGGATTCGGGTTCCTTTTTTGTGTGCGGATTAGCTTTCCGTGGATTCTTCCTCGGCTTCCGTGTTCTCGCGAATTGCGTGGGTGTCCTCCACCAGCTGACCGAACGCATAGAGGACGAGCGAGCCAATCCACGAGACCAGCACACCGACGATGATGGTCACAATGCTCACTAACACGCCGGCTGCGCTGCTTGCTGTCACATACGAGCCGGTCAGCTGGTGCGTCATGGACAAGGTGCCAATGAGATCAATCCCCTTGATGGTCCAGAAGACGATGCCAATCCACCAGAACGCTTTCGCCAGCTTCTGAATCTTGTGACCGATGTTGTTAAACATACATTTTCCCCCTTCCGCGCTTTTTCGTTGCTGTTTCGTAATATCAGTATATGTATCTGCCTGTTTTTTGTCAAGTAAAAAAAACAGCGTCCGCAGGTTGCAGGCTGCGGACGCCGTGAAGGGAGAGTAAGTTGTGTGTCAGGCTTTTGTACAGTAATCCTTGTACCACAGGAACGCAGGCTGGTAGGTGATGGCGGATTCCTCGCAGTCCATGCAGAAGCGGCGAATCGCCTTCTTCTGCGCCGCCGTGATAGGCAGCGTCTGCGCCGTCCGCGCGCCTTGAATCACCCACCGTGCCTCCGCCGCATCCGACGCTTCCTGCAGCATCTTCATACCGACTTTCCCCAGCGGAATCGCCATCGTTTCCAGATAGCCGCCATCCGTGTCGCCGCGCTTGGTGTACTGCTGCACGTTGTCGGGCAGAATCGCGTACGTCGTATCCCCCGTGCGCAGCTCCATCCGGCGCACCTGAAACAGCATTCCCTCGCTGTACACGGACAGCATCACCCGCGGAAGCGCCTCGATTTCGCCGCCGCGCGGACGAATGTGCACGTCCAGCGACAGCACCACACTGTCGTCGTCGCTCGTCACCTCGCACTGTTCCGCTTCATAGCAGCGCTCATTGCGGCGGAAGTTTTCGGCATAGGTGTAGCCCGTGCGGTCGAAAGCGGACAGGTTCAGCGGCGGCGCTTCGTTCGGGAAGCGCTGGTAGAAGGATACGATGGTGGGCATGGTGAAAGCCTCCTTAGGGGGATTTTAAGATTTTTTGCTTAATTGTTAAACAGTGTGATAATAGAATAGTCGTCCGTCATTGCTTCAAGCATCGTCTGCTCAAAAATACCAGCCTCTACACAGGCATTATAGAACGTTGTCAAAGCCTTTTTATCTGCGCTGGTTAACGTAAAGCTGTGACCGCTGAATTTCACATTAACCTCTTCATTGGTATTTGCAATATCTTTCAGCATCAGCGCACCAATATCGCACACCATTTCTACTGACCGATCCGTAGCTGTGCTCGATTTACTTGAACTACTCCGAGAGCAATCGCTTACGTCCACTTTATAACGATTTTCACCAATACGGATATATACTTCTTCCATACGATCAGTAGAATATGTCCACTCACCACTTCTGGTAAAAATCAATCTTGGTACAGCAACACAGCCAATCTCAGAATATACCACCTTAACATCCATGCGAATGGAGTATGTGTCAGACCACAAACCATCTACAGTATCGCTGATTTTATTATTTTCCGGCGTTAATTCAGCCGTAAACGCAAAATCATCATAGTTGTTTGTCGTAAATCCGTACTTCTCCAGCACATCCATCTTCACAGTCGTGTACGGCTGAAACTTCTGCATCGTCTCATCCGCCCGTGCCGTGCAGCAGCAAAGCGCCATCACCAGCAGCATGACCAGCGCCGTCAGTTTCTTCATCATGATTGTTTCCCCTTTCCTTATCCGTCGATTTCTTCCTCCACGCCCAGACAGACGTCGTATCTGTTGAAACGCAGAGCGATTTGGTAACGTCCGCTCACCCAGCGGCGGATGGTGTCCTCCCCGCACGGGGTGATGCTCGTCGGTGCGGCCTTCGCAAGCTGTTGAACCTCCCAGTACGTCAGGCCGCGGTAAACAGGTACGCTTCTCATTCGCTGGCAGAGGCTTGTCTGCGTTCCGCTCAGCGCGGTCAGCAGCAGCGCGATGTCCACCAGCAACCATCCCCGGTACGTCATGTTCCTCCCTTCTTTGTCGCTTGGTTCTGTCTGCATTGTAGCGCCGCACCCCCCAAATGTCACGCTCACGATGTTTACATTCGCCCGATATCGCGCTCAAAACGTGTACATTTGCCTTATATCACGCTTTTTCCGCCAAAACGCAAAAAAATCGCCCCCGAAGGGACGATTTTTGCGAACATGCGTTCAGTTTTCTGATTCTGGCGGAAACTCGTGAATCAGGTCAATGCTGATAGAAAATTTCAGCTCGTGACCGTTCGCATCCGTGCCGGAGATGATGAACACGCCGCGATCAACGTTCAGCTTGTCCGTACCGCAGTACAAATCCAGCGGCATTTCGCCCTTGACGAGCGCTTCGCTCTCCATCCAGTTGCGCATGTATTCGTAATCAACAGCAGGCGACGAACCGTTTAGTTTGTCACCCTCATACCATTTCGCCTGCGCATAGGTCGGCGTGAACGGCACGTCGCTGACGTTCGTGCTGTAAAAGTGAATCATCCAGCCGACAAACCCGTTGTCTTCTTTCATCATGTACGCATTTTCCGGCGGATACGACAGTTCGATTTCCGCCTGCGCCTTGGGCAGCATCGGCAGCACAATGCCGACAACCGCCGCCACGATGATAACGACCGCCGCGCAGATGACCGCGATTCGCTTGCGCTGATTGGGCTGCTTCGGCTGCTCCGGCGGATTAACAAACCGACCGTCGGTTTGTTCCTGCGTTTCCTGTACCGGTTCCTGCACCGCCGGCATGGCTTCAGGCGGCTGGACTGCCGCGTCTTCCGCCGCTTCATCCGCCAGAAAGTTCACATCCAGCACCTTCGACAGCTGCGCCGCCGTCGCCACGTCCGGCATGGCGCGCCCGTTCTCCCAGTGCGACACCGTCTGCCGCGACACGTTGACCAGCTGCGCCAGTGTGTCCTGGGTCATGCCCTTTGTCTTGCGTGCCTGCATGATTTTTTCGCCTATGTTTTCCATATTTTGCCCCCCCCAACAAAAACAAGCAACATATCTATTATTATAACGATAATTGTCGCCTTTGTCAACAAAAAAAGACCCGATTTCCGCAGAAATCAAGCCTTGCAAACGATTTTTTTATCGCGGCAGACGGGCAGAAATACAGTTTTTTATTCGCCCATCATCCTGTGCAGCAAATCCTGATACGCCTGTTCAACGCCGCCCAAATCACGGCGGAAGCGGTCGAGGTCCATCGGCTCATGCGTCCGGGCATCCCAGAAGCGCGCGGAATCAGGGCTGATTTCATCCGCAACGAGCAGTTGACCGTGGTAGCGCCCGAACTCCAGCTTAAAATCCACCAGCTCCACGCCGATTTCCGACGTGAAATCCGACAAAATTTGATTGATTTTCCGTGCCGTCTCGATGACGTAGTTCATTTCCTCGCGCGTCGCAAGATGCAGCGCCTCAACATGCGTGATGTTGATGAGCGGGTAGTCCATCTCGCTGCCCTTCAGTTCCAGCTCGATGACGGTCGTGTCCAGCTTCGTGCCCGTCGGCAGACCGATGCGCTTCGCCAGCGACCCCGCCACGCGGTTGCGCACCTTCACGGATACCGGCAAAATCTGACATCGCTTGACAAGGCTCTGCCGCGCGTCCAGCCGTCGCAGGTAGTGCGTCGGGATGCCGTTTTCTTCCAGCATTTTGAAGAACTGTTCGCTAATCGCGTTGTTGACTTCGCCCTTGCCCAGAATCCGCCCGCGCTTCAGCCCATGAAACGCCATTGCCTCATCCTTGAAGTACACGATTGCCTGATCCGGATCGTCGGTTGCGTAAACGCGTTTGCCTTTTCCTTCCGTCAGCAGCTTGCCCAGTTCCATCGCGCCAGCGCCCCTTTCATTGCGTACAGATTCCTCTGCGGGTAGGGTTTATTGTACCATTTTTCGCCCCGCAGGACAAGGGAATTTCCGCAGCTTGCAAAAGTTTGTCGGTTTTTCACGAAAGTCAAGGATTTTTATCCGCACTGAAACACACCATCAGCAGCCCTTCGCGGAAGGTGACCTCCGCCATGTCCGCCGCGAACTCGTTGCTGCACCCCAGCGGATAGCGGTATGTCAGCGTCGCGCGGGTGAGCGTCCATTTCGCGCCCGTCAGCGTCACATCCCGCACTTCCGGTGAATACGCCAGCAGCGACAGCTTTCGCCCCGGCATTTTCGGCAGATGATGCGTGCCCGGTGCAAGAATCGTCGCGCGATTCTGCCCGTCCACCAGCCACGCGCGTTCGCCGCGCAGGGCGCAGTCCGCCGCGCATTGCAGGCAAGATAGCGTGTGGTCGAAGCGCCCGCCAATCGCCCCCGCGAGGATAAACTCAGTGTACCCGCGTTTGCGCCCTTCATGCAGGCAGACGACCAAATCCGTATCATCTTTTTCCGTCGGCAAGGTCAGCGTGGGCACATCCGGGCGCATTTCAGGCGGCATGGAGTCAAAATCCCCGACAACCAGCTGCGGCGTCAGCCCGAACTGCCGCGCGCACGCCCAGCCGCCATCCGCGCAAATCAGGAAATCCCCCGGCTGCGGCGCAATCCACGGCAGCTCTTCGCCCGCATACAGCGGCGTCAGGATGATGCAGCGCGGCATAGCAGTTCTCCTCGCTTTGATGATGGTTTTCATTGCCCCTCGTCGCTTCGAGAAGCCAAAAATCCCCTTCAATATAATAAGAAAGCAGGAGACAAGCAGTATCCCACTTGCCTCCTGCTGCGGGGCGAAATCAGAAATTCCGCAATTACTCCTGCACGGGCGCTTCTTCCGCGTCCGCGGGAGCTTCCTCGCCCATCGCCTCGTCGTCGAAGGAGAATTCGTCTTCGGCGGCCTGACGGATGGACAGGGAGATGCGCTTCTTCTCGGTGTCAACGCTCAGCACCTTCACGCGGACAATCTGACCTTCCTGCACGGCGTCAGTGACCTTCGCGACGCGGTTCTGCGCGCACTGGGAGATGTGCACCAGGCCATCCAGACCGGGCTGGAGTTCAACGAACGCGCCGAAGTCCGCAATACGGACAACCTTGCCTTCGACGATGCAGCCTTCCGGATAGCGCTCGGCGGCGTTATCCCACGGACGGGGCTGGAGCTGCTTGTAGCCAAGCTGGATGCGCTCACGTTCGCGGTCGAGGGACAGAATCTTCACGTCAACTTCCTGACCGGGCTTGACGACCTCGGACGGATGGTTGATGTGGCCCCAGGACAGATCCGTGATGTGAATCAGGCCGTCCACACCGCCGACATCAACGAACGCGCCGAACTGGGTCAGGCGGCGCACGACGCCGTGGATGATAGCGCCCTCTTCAAGGTTCTCCCAAGCAGCCTTCTTGCGGGCAGCGGTCTGCTCAGCAATGACAGCCTTGCGGGAAGCCACGATGCGCTTCTTCTGCTTGTCCACTTCGATGATCTTGAGTTCCATTTCCTTGCCAACGAACTCTTCAATCTTGTCAACATAGTGCTGCGCGAGCTGGGAGGCGGGCACGAAAGCACGCACGCCCTCAACATCAGCAATCAGGCCGCCCTTGACGGCTTCCTTGCCAACGCCCTTGACATACTCGCCCGCGTCGTACTTGGCGACGAGCGCTTCCCACGCCTTGCGGTTGACGATGTTGCGCTGGGACAGAACGACATTGCCTTCGCCGTCGTTCACTTTGACGATCTCAGCTTCCAGTTCGTCACCTTCTTTGACGTCCTGCTGGGTCAGGTCGGAGCGCTTGATGATGCCATCGGCCTTGTAGCCAATGTTCACATACACTTCGTCCGGGGTCACCTGCACAACTTTGCCGGTCACCGTCTGTCCAGCCTTGATGCGCGTCATCGTGGCCACGATGGCGTCCATGGTGAAGTCAGAGGACTGAGCCATGTTTTCGTTGTCGGTCATATGGGTTGCAACCTCCTCTAATGAGCCATCCGGTGTGGAAGCACCGGCGGTTATTCCAATTTTATCGGAATGAATATTTGCAAAGGCAGGCGGAATTTCCGCCGCGCACTCTACCAAAATTGTTCGGGGGCAAAGCGCCTTGCACGCCTCAAAGAGCTTGTGCGTGTTCGCACTGGTGCGGCCGCCGACGACAATCATGGCGTCGGATGCCGCGGCAAGCTTCTTGGCTTCCCGCTGGCGCACCGCGGTGGCGTTGCAGATGGTGTTATGCTCCTTCAAATGCTGGACACGCCCGCGCAGGACGGCGTCAATCGCCTCCCAGCGCTCCGGGGGGAAGGTCGTCTGCACGGCGGCTGCCGCATGATCCATTTCGGGCAGTTGCGCCGCTTCCTCCGCCGTCGCCACGACGTAGACCTTGCCGCGCGCCCAGCCGCATGTCCCCTTGACCTCCGGGTGTTCCCGTTCGCCCACCATAATCAGCGGGCAATCCTCGCCCGTATCCTCCGCGACGACGCGGTGGAGCTTGTTGACGAAGGGGCAGGTCAGGTCAACCACCTTGCAGCCGGCATTTTCCAGCTGCTTGATGACCTCCGGCGCGACGCCGTGACTGCGGATGAGCACCTGCCGACCCGCTGCTTCCTCGGCGGAAGCGACCGGCGGAATCCCGCGCTGACGAAGCATATCCACGACCGTCGGGTTGTGGATCAGTTCCCCCAGCGTACAGGAGGGCACGCCGCTGTCCGCCACCTGCACGGCGCTTTCGACCGCGCGGCGGACGCCCATGCAGAACCCCGCATGAGCCGCGATTTCAATCGGCATTTCCCGTTTGCATCCTTTCCAGCATGGTCAGACCATTTTCTGACCTCTATATTGATTCTACATATCTTCTGATTTTCCTGCTTCCTTCGCAATTTTTTTTGAAAAAATTTTTTGTTCGCGAAAAAAGCGCGAAAAAACAGGATTTCACGCAGATTTTGGTGTTCACGCCTCCGGGTGTGCCGTCAGCGCGCGGTAGGTTTCGGTGATGCGGGCGAGCAGCTCCTCGCAGGTGTCGCGGTTCACGCCGCGCTCGCGCAGGTCGTCCATCGCAATCGGGTCGCCGACGCGCACGTCCAGACGGCGGAACAGGCGCGGTTTGCCGCCGATGTACAAGGGAATCATCGGCACGCCGCTGCGCAGGGCAATCAGCGCCACGCCGGACTCAACGTGCTCCATAATCCCCTCTTTGTGGCGCGTGCCTTCGGGGAAAATGCCCAGCACGCCGCCCGCCTTCGTCACCCGCAGACAGGCGCGCATCGCCTCCATGTCGCTGTGGTGGCGGTCAACGGGAATCATGTGCAGGTGCATCAGCAGTTTTCCGACCACGGGCGCTTTCGCCAGCTCGATTTTTCCCAGGAAGTTCACTTCGTAGCGGCGAATCAGCATCGCGGCAATAATCGGGTCTGCGAAGGACGTGTGATTGGCGATGACGATGTATGGCGCGTCGAGATTCAGCTTCTCCCTGTCCGTGCAGTGCATAAAGCAGAACAGATGGAAGTAAATCCAAAAAATCCCGCGTGCAATCGTATAGATGATGCCCTTTTTGCCCGGAAGCGCCATTCGGTGCTGGAAATTCTTCTTTTCCGGCTTTTTCTCCTGCTTTTCCGGCTGATTCTGCTCGCTCATGCCTGTGCGCCCCCCGTCTTGTCCGCGACGATGCGCAGAATCGCCTCGACCACCTCGTCAAACGTCAGGTGCGTCGAATCGACCGTCACGGCATCCTCTGCCGCACGGAGCGGGTCAACAGCGCGGTGCGTGTCCTGTTCGTCGCGGGCGCGCAGATCGCGCAGCACATCGTCGAAATTCGCGTCCATGCCCTTATTGCGCATCTCCTGATAGCGGCGGCGGGCGCGTTCCTCGGCGCTGGCAGTCAGGAAGATTTTGACGGGCGCGTTCATCAGCACACGCGTGCCAATATCGCGGCCATCCACCAGCATGGGCGTTTCCTGCGCGAGGCGGCGCTGGAGCGCGACCATTGCCGCGCGCACGCCCGCGTACTTGGCGACGGTGGACGCCGCCATGCTGACCTCCGGCGTGCGGATGAAGCCCGTCACGTCGCGGCCATCCACGAGGGTATGCTGACCATCCGCCGCGTGACCGACCGTCATTGACAGGGCCTGGCACAGCGCCGTGACCGCCTGTTCGTCCTGCACGGGAACGCCCTTCTCCAGCGCGGTCAGACCGATGGCGCGGTACATCGCGCCGGTGTCGAGGTGGAGGATGCCCAGCCGCTTGGCGACGGCGTCCGCAATGCTTGATTTTCCTGCCCCGACAGGGCCATCCATGGCAATATTCAGCACCATGCGTTGTTGTCTCCTTTTGTTGACCTTTTTTTATGTAGGCTCAAATCGCCCGGTGTCCCATGCCGACGACGACCTCGTTGAGATGCACTAAGCCCACGGTAAAGAACACCGCGACCGCCACATGCTCGCCGGAGCGGGCGACGCCGATTTTGCCGCCGACGGAAAAGCCCATCGCCTTCTCGCTGACTTGGCACACCGCGTCGTGCGCTGCCCCAGCAACTGCGCCTTCCTCGCGGTGCGTATCGCTGATGACGCCCTCGCGCTTGGCTGCGACCACGGCGCGCTCAATCATCTTCATCATCGAATCCACGAATGTGCCGCCGAAGTCCGATGCCGCGCCGACAATATCCTTTTCGGTCAGCGACGCCTTCAGCTCGGTTTCTTCCTCGCGTGTCGCCGTCATCGCCAGCTGAATCGCCGCACGAGCCACCGCGCGGCTGTCCCCGATGATTTCCAGCATTTCCTTCACTCCTTTCATCCGGCATACCTGTTTATTATACATGATTTTCCCCTTTCCTGCAAGCGATTTTCCTGATTTTTCAGCAGATTAGCCCGCAAACCCACGCGCACGTCAGGTAGGACAGCAGCGACACGCCCAGCGCGCCCGGCAGCTTTTTCACGCCCGCCGCGCCGAGATAAACGCTCATCGTGTAGAAAATCGTCTCGCTTGACCCCATCAGCACCGACGCGATTCGCCCAACGCGGCTGTCCGCGCCGTACTGCGCGAAAATTTCCCGAAGCGCCGCCAAACTGCCCGACCCGGTCATCGGGCGGAGGATGAGCATCGGCGCGACCTCCTGCGGCAGGTTCAATATTGCCGTCAGGGGCGATAGCAGGCGTACAAGAAGCGCCGTCAGCCCGGAGGCGTTCATCAAGGAAAGCATGAGCAGCATCCCCGTCAGCGCGGGCAGAAGCTGCCACGCGGCTTCCATTCCTTTCTTCGCGCCGGAGAGGAACGCGCTGTAGACCTCAACGCCCGCGCATTTGCCGCGCAGAAGAATCAGCAGGACGGTCAGGATGAGGGTGACAGCGGCGGCTTTCTCCATGCGGATTCGCTCCTTTTTGGCGGATTTTGTCGTACACGCCCAGCAGAATGACCCCGGCTGCCGTCGCGGCGGCGGACGAAATCAGCATAGCGCCCCAAATGTCCGCCGGATGCTGTGCGCCTGCCGCCTGACGAAGCGTCAGAACCGTCGTCGGCAGCACCTGCAGGCCGGAATTGTTGAGCACCAGCAGCAGCGCCAGCACGCGCAGTCCCGGCTCGCCGTGCACCGCCAATTGCTTCGCTGCGGACACACCCGGCGGCGTGGCGGCATTCCCCAGACCGAGGACGTTCGCCGCCAGATTCATGCCGACTGCCTCCCAGCAATCAGCATCCGGAAGCGCGCGGCTGTGTCTTCCGAATAATTTTCGGATAAGCAGCCCAAGTTTCGCCACGTCGCCCGTGCGCAGAAGCACTTCCATCAAGCCACTCCAGAGCGTCATCGTTCCCAGCAGCGTCAACATCAGCGAAACGCCGCTTTCCGCCGAGTTCAGCAGTGCCGACGCCGCTGAAGGCGCACGGTTTGTGAGCAGTGCCAGCATCAGCGAAAGCGTTGTCAAGACGAAAAATACCCTGCCCATAAATACTTCCCCTTTCAGAAGCAATTTAGAACGGATGTTATATTCACTTTGTACATATATGTATATTGTTTGCGTGCCAAGCGACGAAACTTTTCGAGCGCATTTCGTAATTTTTTTCTTGAAAATAGCAAGAAAATTCTTATAATTGCATAAAACCCCTTGACAAACGTTAGAAAAAACTGTAGAATGACAATGCAATATGTGGAATTGCCTTGCACTGTGCAGGAGCGCAGGGCAAGCCTGCATGGCAACATTACCTCTATTGAACGGAAGGGAGAAATTACTATGAAGTCTACCGGTGTTGTGCGTCAGTTGGATACCCTTGGTCGGATCGTCCTGCCCATCGAGCTTCGTCGCACGATGGACATTGGCGTGAAGGACATGCTGGAAATTTTCGTCGAAGGTGACGAAATCATCCTCAAGAAGTATCATCCGAGCTGCATTTTCTGCTCTGATGCCCGTGACGTCGTTCCCTACAAGGGCAAGCTCGTCTGCAAGAGCTGCCTGGCAGAACTGCGGAACGCGCAGGACTAATCAGCAGAAGCAGGATGGGTGGAAGCGTGGCAACGTGCCCATCCCCCCAGCGGACTGCACTGAGTGGTGCAGCCCGTTTTTTCTATGCGGATTTTTCTCCGCTCATGCGAAAAGCACTTGCCATTTTCCTGCTGATGGCGTATAATATTCTTGCAGCCTTTTCTATATTGGTTGCTTTTATCAACAAAATGACCAAAGGAAGGATACCCATTATGCTCAAAATCTACAAGGAGGATTTCACCGTTCGCTCCTACCAGACCGATTTGAACGCCCGCATGAAGCCCAGCGCAATTCTGGAAGTGATGCAGGAAGCCGCCGGACAGCACTCCGAGCGCCTTGGTCTGGGGCGCAGTGCCCTGCTGGCAAAGAACACCGCGTGGGTGCTCACGCGCGTGGAGGTCGATATGGATCGCTATCCGGCGTTCGAGGAGACGTTCTCCGTCGAGACGTTCCCGATGCCCGTGCGCCGTTGCTTCTTCCCGCGTTACTTTATTTTCCGCGACAGCAATGACATCGAAATCGGACGCGCCGCGACGCTGTGGGTGCTGCTTGACCTCGGCACACGCAGCATGACGAAGCTCGACGTGGTGAAGGCGCTGATGCCCGACAACTCCGACCTGCTCGCACCGCTGGGTTTGCCCGCCGCCGTGACCGAGGTGTCCGGCACGCTGCAAACCGAAATGCGCCAGCCGCGCTACACCGATTTGGATTTCAACGGCCACGTCAACAACACGCGCTATCTGGACTGGTGCTGCGACGCGCTGGGGATTGACACCATGCGTGGCGCGTACCTGAAGCACTTCGCGGTCAATTTCGACGCGGAAGTGATGCCGATGCAGCAGATTCGGACGGAGCTGCGCCGGCTGGGCGACGATTTCTCCTACTGCGGCTTCGAGGGCGACAAGCGGCACTTTGATGTCGGCGGGCTGCTCGCGCGGCAGAATTAAGCTGCGTTTCCCCGGTTTCGCGAATCTTTCATAATTCCCCATCTTGAAAAGAAGGCGTCGGTTTTCATGACCGGCTCCTTCTTTTTTGATATGGATTTTTGCGCGTGCTCCCCTATTGCTTATTCCGCATTAAAAAAGCCGCCGCTCCCCGCAAAAAGGGGCAGCGACGGCGAAAAAAATCAGGTTGTGGGCGTGGTAAAAGGATTCACCTGAACCGGGGTCGAAGGCTGCACGAGCGTCTCCACCGTGTGGGTTTCCTCCGGGTGAATGACAAACGGCGCGGGCTGCGGCGCTGCATCCGCCATCGTCAGGCGACCGACGGACACTTCGTACGCCGTCTTGCCGATGACCGTGCCGTCAGGCAGCTGCTTCTGGTACGCGCGAGACTGGAAGCGTCCCAGCAGCGTCACCTTGTCGCCCACCTTCAGGTGGCTGGCGAAGCGCGCGGTGCGGCCCCAGGTGATGCAGGGGATATAATCGCTCTTGCCATAAGCGCGGTTGACCGCCAGCATCAGGTCGGCGATTTCGCGGCCGAAGGGGGTCGTGCGGTAGGAGGGCAGCTTGCACAGCGCGCCAGTCAGCTGCACCTGATTCGGGTTCTCGTCGCTGTCCGGGTCAACCAGATGCTGCGCGAAGCCCGTGATGAGCAGGCGTCCCGCGCCCTCGATGACCTTGTTGTAGCTGCGGAGCTGACCGTCCAGCGCCAGCTTCGAGCCGATGGTGAGCGGCGTATCATCCATCAGGCGCTCAGACACCGTGATGGGCAGCAGATCCTCCGCCCCGGACAGACGCGGCACAGACAGGGTGGCATAGTAAAACTTCTCGCCAAACACTTCATGCCCGTAGACGGGGTTGTCCGTCAGGACGCCGCTCAAATGCAGGAAATTTCCGTTCTCTTCCATAGCGATTCACCTTTCTTTTTGACGGCGGGGCTACTCCGCTTTTGCGGGATGCTGTCTGCCCTGCACGTCGATCGTTGTGTTTCCCTCCAGCAGAAGCTCGCCCACAGGAATAAGCTTGAACCCCTGCTGGTGGTAAGTCTTCAGAATGGTAGGCAAAGCGTCGAGAATGTATTTAGAATCGTTGTGGAAGAGCACAATGTCGCCCGGCGCAACGTTTGTTGTCGCGCGCCGAATCAAATCAGCAGCGCCCTTGTTCTTCCAATCCAGCGAATCTATGCTCCACTGTACCACCTCGTACCCCTCGCTGCGGGCGACACTGACGACCGTGTTGTTGTAGTCCCCATACGGTGGACGGAACAGCGTCGGCTTTTCCCCGGTAATCGCTTCCAGCTTCTCCGCCATGTCAGACAGCTCCTGCCGCATTCGGCTTTCGCTGATTTTCGTCATGTGCGGATGTTTGCTGGAGTGATTGCCGATTTCGTGCCCGCGGTCGTGAATCTCCTTCACCAGCTCCGGGTATTTGTCAACCCAGATGCCCACGAGGAAGAACGTCGCCTTGGCATTGTACTCGTCCAGCAAATCGAGGATGCGCATGGTCTGATCGCCGCCCCACGAGGCGTCGAAGGAAATCGAAATCACGCGGTCGTCGCGCTCGACGGAGTAAACCGGCAGAATCCGCTTGGCAGCGAGTACGGTCGTCGCGTCCTGATGCAGCGGCCCGGCGTAGCAGAAAGTCAGTACGCTGAGCAGCAGACACAGCGCCGCGCGGGTGTACGCCGCCTTTTTCGGATGCGCAGGTGCAGTGGAATGGGTCATGGCTTGCCCTCCATCCTTTCATAGTCTACGCGTCGGCGCGGGGAAATAGAAGCCCCGCTCGCCCGCTTCGGCAAAAGCGCTTTCGACCCGACAAAACAAGTCAGGAAGCACTTTGTCCGCATGGATGGCAAACCTTATGCAGCAGCGCTGACAAATATACAGCGTTTTGCGGCGGCGCAAGCGCGATACTACTTGTCCGCCACTTTTATCATATCATACTATTATGACAGCCGCATGAACAAACTTGAAATTATTCGCGATATTCCGAATCCGAGGGGGCTTGGACTTGAACAACAGTTATGAGCTCGTCATAATTTACTGTTTTTCGGCAAAAGCTGCAATACCTGTTTTCGTGAATCCCCTGCAAAGCAAGAATCAATCAGGATAAAATAACAAAGAAAGGGCTGCACCCCTTCCTCGTCGGAAAAGGCACAGCCCATTGCTGCACAAGGCAAATCAGGAAATTAGTACATGCCGCCCATGCCAGCGCCGCCAGCCGGAGCCGCGGGTTCGGGCGCGGGGATGTCCGCCACCAGCGATTCGGTGGTCAGCACCATCGCCGCAACAGACGCAGCGTTCTGCAGCGCCGAACGCGTGACCTTCGTCGGGTCAATGATGCCGCGCTCAATCATGTCGCAGTATTCATCGTTCAGTGCGTCGTAGCCGTAGCCGGCAGCCTTCTTCGCGTTGCGCTTCTTCGTGGTCTTGATGTTCTCGACAATCACCGAGCCATCCACACCCGCGTTCGTCGCAATCTGGCGAATCGGCTCTTCCAGCGCGCGCAGGATAATCTGCACGCCGGTCTTGGCGTCGCCGCTGTACTTCGGCAGCAGGGCAGCCACGTTCTGCTGCACGCTCAGCAGGGCAATGCCGCCGCCAGGCACAATGCCTTCCTCAGCCGCCGCGCGGGTCGCCGCCAGAGCGTCCTCAATGCGCAGCTTGCGTTCCTTCATTTCCACTTCAGTCGCCGCGCCAACCTGAATGACGGCCACGCCGCCAGCCAGCTTCGCCAGACGTTCCTGCAGCTTCTCGCGGTCGTAGTCGCTGGTCGTTTCGGCAATCTGCGCCTTAATCTGACCCACGCGCGCCGCGATTTGATCCTTGTCGCCCGCGCCGTCAACGATGGTGGTGTTCTCCTTGTTCACCTTCACCTGACGCGCATGACCGAGCATATCCAGCGTCGCTTCCTTCAGCTCCATGCCGGTTTCGGAGGAGATGACGGTGCCGCCGGTCAGGATGGCGATATCCTGCAGCATTTCCTTGCGGCGGTCGCCGAAGCCCGGTGCCTTGACCGCAACGCAGGTGAACGTGCCGCGCAGCTTGTTGACAACCAGCGTGGACAGCGCCTCGCCCTCGACGTCCTCGGCGATGATGAGCAGCTTCTTGCCCATCTGCACCACCTGCTCCAGCAGGGGCAGGATTTCCTGAATGACGGAAATCTTCTTGTCGGTGATAAGGATCAGCGGATCATCCAGCACCGCTTCCATCTTTTCGGTATCGGTCACCATGTAGGCGGACGCATAGCCGCGGTCGAACTGCATCCCTTCGACGATGGTCATGCCCGTGGTCATGGTCTTGCTTTCTTCCACGGTGATAACGCCATCCGCGCCGACGGTTTCCATTGCGTCGGAAATCAGCTTGCCGATGGTTTCATCCGCAGCGGAGTTCGCGGCGACGTTGGCAATCGCCTGCTTGCCGTTGATGGGCTGGGACAGCTCCTTCAAGCCTTCCACGGCGGCATCCGTCGCGGCGGCAATGCCCTTCTTCAGCACCATGGGGTTTGCGCCGGCGGCGAGGTTGCGCAGACCTTCGCGGATAATCGCCTGTGCGAGCAGGGTGGCGGTGGTCGTGCCGTCGCCAGCGACGTCGTTGGTCTTGGTGGAGACTTCCTTCACCAGCTGCGCGCCCATGTTTTCAAAGGGGTCTTCCAGCTCAATTTCCTTGGCGATGGTCACGCCGTCGTTGGTGATGAGCGGCGCGCCGTACTTCTTGTCCAGCACCACGTTGCGACCCTTCGGGCCGAGGGTGATTTTGACGGTATCCGCCAGCGCGTTCACGCCCTTTTCAAGGCTCCGGCGAGCCTGTTCGCCATACTGAATCTGCTTAGCCATAAAACTTACTTCCTTTCAATAAATTGCGGAGTCAGCTTATTACTCCACCACAGCCAGAATGTCGCTCTGGCGCACAATAATCAGCTCTTCGCCGTCGATTTTGACTTCCGTGCCGGCGTACTTGCTGTAAATAACCTTCTGACCTTCCGTCACCTGCATCTTGATTTCCTTGCCATCCACATTGCCGCCGGGGCCGACAGCGAGAACAACCGCCATCTGCGGCTTCTCCTTCGCGGCGCTGGTCAGAATCAGACCAGACTTGGTGGTTTCCTCGGCTTCAACATTCTTGATGACAACGCGGTCACCCAAAGGCTTCACGGTCATAGTGTCATTTCCTCCTTGCTTCTCTTCAGGCTGTTAGCACTCACTTTGCATGAGTGCTAATCAACATGGAGTATTATGTACCAAAACGCGAACGAATGCAAGCGAACAAACGTTCTAAATGCAAAAAAATTTCTGCAAATCGGGAAAAATCAGCCGTGGGGTGGGCAAAAGTCTCCTTCTGTGGTACAATAGGACGATAAAGAGGGGGATTTTATCGAATGCGTGAGACGATTTCGGCACTGCTGCTGGCTTGGTACGACCAGAACGCGCGAACGCTGCCTTGGCGCGGCATCCACAACCCGTACCGCACATGGGTGAGCGAGACGATGCTGCAGCAGACGCGCGTGGAGACGGTGCGCGGGTACTACGAGCGCTTTTTGGCGCGCTTCCCGGATGTGGCGGCGCTGGCGGCGGCGGACGAGGCGGACGTGCTCAAGCTCTGGGAGGGGCTGGGGTACTATTCGCGCGCGCGGAATCTGCATCAGGCGGCGCGGCAGGTGGTGTGCGACTTCGGGGGCGAAATGCCGCGCGAGGTGGCGCAATTGCGGCAATTGAAGGGCATCGGGGCATACACTGCCGGGGCGATTGCGAGCATCGCGTTTGACCAGCGCGTTCCGGCGGTGGACGGCAACGTCATCCGCGTCGCCAGCCGGGTGATGGGCATCCGCGAGAACGTGGGTATCCCTTCCGTTCGGCGCGAACTGGAGGAAAAGGTGGATTCGCTTGTGCCAGCGGCGCGTCCGGGCGATTTCAATCAGGCGCTGATGGACTTGGGGGCGGCAGTGTGCGTCCCCGGCACGCCAAACTGCGACGTTTGCCCGCTGCGGGCGCACTGCGACGCGTACGACGCGGACGACGCGGAGGATTTGCCCGTGCTGCCGCAGAAGAATCCGCCGAAGCCATTCGATTGGGACGTGCTGCTGATTTTTTCCGGCGAGAAAGTCCTGATGCGCCAGCGCACGGAGACGATGCTGCACGGCTTGTGGGTGTTCCCGATGCTGCCGGGGCATACGGATAATCCCGCGGATTTCGGTGCGCAGATGCACATGAATCTGCGGAATGTCCGCCCAGCGGGGGACGCGAAGCACGTTTTCACGCACCAAATCTGGCGGATGAAGCTGTATCAGATGGACGGGCCCGACGCGGATGCGCCGAAGGGGTATCGGTTTGTTACGCTGAATGAGATGAACGCGCTGACGATTCCCACGGCAATGAAGGCGGCGGGGAAAGTGGCAAGGGCGCGGCTGGAAATGCGGAATAAGGAGACGTGAATCCGCAAAAATGACACGCAAAAAGCCGGGAGACGCACCATGCGGTGTACCTCCCGGTTTATTTTGTGATTCGTTTACAGCTTCTGTCCGCAGTTGGCGCAGAACTTCGCGCCGGGCTGCACCTTCTGACCGCACGCGGGGCAGACGTTCGCCGTTTCCTGCTTCTGACCGCAATTCGGGCAGAATTTCGCGCCGGGGGTCAATTGCTCACCGCAGTTTGCGCAGAAGCTCCCCTTCTGTGCCGTCGGCTGCTGCTGAACCGGCGCGGTGGGCTGCTGCGTCGCCTGCATCGCCTGCGCGAACGCCTGACCCATCGCCACGCCTGCGCCCATGCCGACGCCCGCGCCCGCCATGCCGCCGGGGTTGTTCGCCGCCTCGCGCATCGCTTCCGCCGCCTGATACTGCGTGTAGCGGTTCATGTCGCCCAGCACGCCCATGGACGTGCGCTTATCCATCGTCTTTTCGACTTCTTCCGGCAGGGAGATATTCTCAATGACGAACGACGCCAGCGTCAAGCCGAGCTTCTCAATGCGCGGGTTGATGGTCTTGAGCGCATAATCGCCGATTTCGTCGTAGTTCGCCGCCAAATCGAGCGCGGGCAGCTTGCTTTCCGCAATTGCGTCGGACAGGCCGGACACCAGCGTGCGCTTGAGCTGCCCTTCGACGTCCTGCACCGTGTATTCGCTGCTTGTGCCGAACACCTCGCGCAGGAAAACCTCCGGGTCAGCAACGCGGAAGGAATACGCGCCGAACGCGCGCAGGCGAATCATGCCGAACTCGGCGTCGCGCATCATGACGGGGTTCGTCGTCCCCCACTTGCAGTCAAGGAACTGCTTGGTGTTCACAAAGTACACGTCGGACTTGAACGGGCTGTTGAACCCGAACTTCCACGCCTTCAGCGCCGTCATCACCGGCATATTGGCGGTGGACAGCTCATAGCGGCCGGGCTGGAACACGTCCGCCAGCTTGCCTTCGTTGACGAAAATCGCCACCTGGCTCTCGCGGACAGTCAGTTGCGCGCCCATCATGATTTCCTTGCCGTTCATGTCGTACTTGTGGACGATGGTGTTGTTCGTGCTGTCCGTCCACTCAATGACATCAATCAACTGTCCGCGGACGATGTTGCCGATGCTGTCAAAAATGCCCATAATTTGCCTCCTTGCTGTCTAATCATAACTGTATGTTACGCCATCAGTCTTTATGCGCGAGCGCCGTCAGGCACGGCAGCACGCGAATCGATGCAATCCGCAGGTCAATGCCCATATACTCGTCCACATGCTCAATGCTGTCGCGGATGTGGTCGGACAGGATGCCGGTAATCGACGCGTCCTCGTCCGGGCCTTCGTGGAAGAGCATCGGGCAGCCAAGCAGCACAATGCGGTCGCCGGGCAGGACGCAGGCGAGAATGCGCAGCCCGTGCGCCTCAACACCGAAAATGTTGCGCAGCGCCACTTCCAGCCGGTCGCTGCCGTACTGCCAGCGGCCGCGCAGGAAGTCGTTGTCCGCCGGGATTTCCAGCTCCGCGACCACGCACGGCTTTGTCGGATCCATCTTGCTGCGGATGAGCCGCAAATGGCGCAGCACATCCTCCTCCGACGTCGCCCTGCCGTCCATCAGCGCGCGGAAAAACTCATGCCGGCACTCTTTGAGCAAATCCGCCGTGGAGAACGCATCGTTGCTCACATCGGCGTTGATGCGCCCCAGCAGTCGGCGCAGTTCCACGGCATAGCTTTCAATCACGCCGGGCTTCGTGCTGACCGCCATAATCGGCAGCATCGGATTTTTCTCCAGCAGCTGCTCAACCAGCAGGTCATCCTGCTCCTTCGGCAGCCCAATTGCCACCGCGTCCGCATGGTTGACGCGCAGGCTGCTCAGCGCTTCCTCCGCCGTGGAGACCACCCGCGGCTGCTTAAAGCCGAGTTCTTCCCACTTGACTGCGCTGAACGCTTCGACAACCGCCGGGTCATTCGTCGCCAGTAAGAGCTTGTACATCCTTCAAGCCTCCAAATTCATGTGTCGATCCGGCTCTATTATACCGCATTTTTTCGGAAAACACAATAATGCAATGATAATTTGGCGAATTATTTGCCACCAAGGGTATATTGGCGCAGGATGCGGTTCATGGCGCGTCCGGGCAGAACTTTGTGCAGCGCGGGGGCGAGCATCTGTGCCGGACTGCCGATTTTCTTGCGGAACGGCAGCTTCTCGCGCGTGAGCAGTTCCGCGACGCGCCGCCCCAGTTTCGCCGGGTCAGACCCGTTTTCCTCGTCGCGGCGGATGGCTTCCGTTCCTTTGCGGAAATCCGCCCAGTAGGGGGACGCGTCTGTCATCGCGGCGGAGGTCAATCGGCAGCGCGACGAGCCGTCGCGGTGGTCGCCCGGCTCTATCAGCATCACCTGAATGCCGAAGGGCGTCACCTCCTGCGCGAGGCACTCCGCGTAGCCCTCGATGGCGTGCTTGCTGGCGGTGTAGGCGCTCTGGAACGGCAGCCCCATCAGCCCGTTGATGGACGAAAACAGCACCACTTTGCCGCCGCCTTTTTCCCGCATCAGCGGCAGTACCTGCTGATTCACGCGCACCATGCCGAGGAAATTCGTCTCCATCACACGGGCATAATCCGCCAGCGCCGTCTCTTCGCACGAGCCGAAGCACAGCACCGCCGCGCAGTGAATGACCGCGTCCGGCGCGCCGATTTGCTTCGCGCGTTCCATAAAATCGCGCACGCTGTCGTCCCGCGTCACGTCCAGTGGCAGACGTGTCATGCGCCCGTCGGTTTCCCCCGTGAACGAGCGCGCGCCCGCGACGACCGTCCAGCCCGTGTCCACCAGCGCTTGCGCCGTGTACGCGCCAAGCCCGCTTGACGCGCCCGTGATATAGGCGATCATGCGCGGAGCAGGTTTTCCACCACCTGCTGGGAGTGCGCCGCCGCCAGCGCCGTGAAGGTCGGGTAATCCATGTCGCTGTGGCCATCCGCCTGATCGCTGATGGAGCGCAGTACGCCGCACTTGACCCCATTGAGCAGGCAGGTATGCGCCACCGCGCCGCCCTCCATCTCCACCGCCAAGGCGTTAAAGAGATGATGAATGCGCGCGCGGGTTGCGCCGTCGTGTATAAACTGGTCGCCCGTGGCAATAATGCCTTCATGAACGGTCAGATCCGCCTTTTTCGCCGCCGCCACAAGGCGCGCGCGGAGTTCTTCGTCGCAGGGCAGCTCGACGAGGTTCACCTTGCTGACCATGCCCACCGGGTCGCCCAGGGGGGACGTATCCGCGTCGTGCTGCACGGCGGCGGTCGCCACCACGAGGTCGCCAATGCGCACGCCGTCCGCGCCCGCGCCCGCGACGCCCAGATTCAGCACCCAATCCGGAGAAAACGCCGTAATCATCTTCTGTGTGCAGACCGCCGCGTTCACCTTGCCCGGCCCGCACACTGCCAATACCGCGTCCTGCCCGAACAGCCTGCCGCTGACGAACGTATCCATGCCAATCGTCGTTTCCCTGCGCCCTTCGAGCTTCTTTTCGAGCGCCTCCACCTCAACTGCCATGGCGCCAATCAGACCAATCATCCTTGCAATCCCCCTGATTCATCAGAATAGTACCATTATACCCTGTTTGCGGTGCTTCGTCAATCATTTTCGCGGGAGGCGACTGCCCATGTGGATTTCCCTGTTGACGCTGCTTCTGCTGCTCGTTACCCCCATCTCCTGCCGCGCGGAAATTCGGCAGGAACATGGCACGCGCTTCCGGATTCTCCTGCGCATCTGGGGCATTCCCCTGCGCTTTGACCATTCGCAAGCGCCGCTGCGCCCCAACCCCCCGTCCGCCCAGCAGCTTCAAAAAGGCAAGGCGCTGCTGCGCGCCCTGCCCAAGCTCAAGCGCCCTGTGCGCCTGCTGATGCGCCAAACCGCGCTGGAGCAGCTGCTCGTCCACGTCTCCCTCGCCCTGCGCGATCCGGCGGCGACGGCGCTGACGACGGCGTTCCTGCGGCAGATTCGGCTGCTGATTCCGGCGAACTGCCGTGAGAAAGTCCGCATCGCCATTGCGCCTGATTTCCTGCATGAACAGACGGTTTTGGCGGTGCGGTGCATAATCTTCCTGCATTTGGGGACAATCATCGTTGCGGCGGCGATGGCGCTGACCGCGTGGAAGGAGGCATCCTCATGGAACATCCCATCAGCGAACTGATGCAGACCGCCATGTCGTCGATGAAGGACATGGTGGACGTGAACACCGTCGTCGGGCATCCGGTGCAGGCATCTTCCGGCAGCACGATTATCCCCATCAGCCGCGTCACGTTCGGCTACATGACCGCGGGCGGCGATTTACTGGCCGACAAGCCTGCGAAAGACGCGCCGGATTTCCCCTTCGCGGGCGGCAGCGGCGCGGGCGTATCCGTGCAGCCGGTTGGGTTTCTCGTCCTCTCCGGCGACACCGTGCGGATGCTCCCCGCGACGTGTTCAAGCGTCGCCGACCGCGTCGTCGACCTGATTCCGACGGTCGTCGAGGATGTGAAGTCTTTCCTGACGCATCAGTAAAAGAGGCAAATCATGAAGCTGAAACGACTTCTTTTCCCCCTCTTGACGCTGCTGCTCGTCCTCCTGCTGATTCCGCGCGCGCAGGCGGAGGAAGTCGCCACGAGCGCGAAGGCGTGCATCATCATCGACGAAGCGTCCGGGCGGGTGCTGCTTAGCCACAACGCGGAAACGCCCCTGCCGATGGCATCCACCACGAAGGTGATGACGGCGCTGCTGGCGATTGAGCGCGGGAATTTAGGCGACCCGGTGACGTGCAGTCGCAATGCCTTCGGTGTGCCGGGGACGAGCATCTACCTTTCGCAGGGAGAAACGCTGTCCCTGCGTGACATGCTCTACGGGCTGATGCTGGCGTCCGGCAACGACGCCGCCGTCGCGATTGCGGAACACATCGGCGGCACGGCGGAGGAATTCTGCCGGATGATGACGGCGCGCGCAGCGGAGCTGGGCTGCCAAAACACCGTCTTTCTGACCCCGCACGGTTTGCCCTGCGACGGGCATTACACCACCGCGCACGACTTGGCGCTAATTAGCCGTCAGGCCATGACGCAGCCGCTTTTCCGGGAGATTGTCTCCACGCGCCGCGCGACGATTCCGTGGGAGGGACGGCCGTACAGCCGTGTGCTGAGCAGCAAGAACAAGCTGCTGGCCACCTACGAGGGGGCGACGGGCATCAAGACGGGCTATACGCGCAAGGCGGGGCGGTGCCTGGTGTTCGGCGCGGAGCGGAACGGAATGCGCATCATCGGGGTGGTGCTGAACTGCCCGGACTGGTTCGACGAGGCGGCGCGGCTGATGGACAGGGCATTCCAGCGATACGAATCCGTGACGATGCTGAACGCGGGCGAATCGCTGCGGACGCTGCCTGTGGCGCATTCGGGCGGCGCGAGCGTCCACGCGGTGCTGGCGGCGGATTTGCGCGGCGTCGTCATGCAGGGGGCGATTCCAAGCATCGAGATTGACTTGGGCAGCGAGGAACTCGACGCGCCGGTGATTCGCGGGACACCACTGGGCGTGGCGCGGCTCATCAGCGGCGGCGAGGTGATTGCGGAAGTGCCGCTTGTGGCGGACGCGGACGTGCCCCGCGATGATTTTCCCGCGCACTGGCGGCGGATTTGGGAAAACTGGCTGATGGTAGAGAACGCGCCTGTCACGAATGGGGTGTGACAGGCGCGTTTTTAGTGTGCGGCATTTCATCCGCGATTAGGCTTCATTTTGCCCTTCGAGATACGCCTTCTGGCCCAGCGTGAACGCGTCCTGCCCGTAGCAGTCCGCGGCGACGACAAGCGGCAAATCCTTCAAGGTCAGGCGCTTGACCGATTCAGGGCCAAGGTCGTCCCAGCAGATGACCTCCAGCGACGTGACGCACTCCGCCATCAGCGCTGCCGCGCCGCCAACTGCGGCGAAATAAACCGCCGGGTATTCCTGCATCGCCGCCATGACTGCCGGGGAGCGGCTGCCCTTGCCAATCATGCCGCGCAGACCGTGCTGCAAAAGCGTCGGGGTGGAGGAATCCATGCGCGTCGAGGTGGTAGGTCCAATGGAACCAACGGGACGTCCGGGCGGCGTGGGGGTTGGACCGGCGTAGTAGATGACTTGACCCGCCAAGTCCACCGGAAGCGGCTTGCCGGTGCGAATCAAATCCATCATGCGCAGGTGCGCCGCGTCGCGCGCGGTGTAAACCACGCCGGAGAGCAGGACGTGTTCCCCCGCGTGGAGGGACTTCACGTCGTCTTCGGTCAAGGGGGTGGTCAGTTTTCGCATAGCATTCTCCCCTTTCTCACAGCACCGCCGTCGCGTGGCGCGTGACGTGGCAGCTGACGTTGACGGCGACGGGCAGACCCGCGATGTGCGTCGGCGCGGCGATAATGTGCAGCCCCAGGCACGTTGTGCGTCCGCCCAGCCCCTGCACGCCGATGCCGGTCTGGTTGATGGCTTCAAGCAGCTCTTCTTCCAGCTGTGCGTAGAACGGGTCGGGGTTGGGCGTGCCCAGCGGCAGCATCAGCGCGCGCTTGGCGTTCTCCGCCACCTGCTCGAAATCGCCGCCGATGCCAATGCCCAGCACCATCGGCGGGCAGGGGTTCGCGCCCGCCGCGCGCACGGTGTCCAGCACGAAGCGCTTCACGCCGTCAATCCCGCTGGCGGGCGTGAGCATCCGCAATTGGCTCATATTCTCGCTCCCGAAGCCCTTGGGCGCGACGGTCAGCGTCAGCGTATCGCCCGGCACAAGGCGCGTATGGAGGACGGCTGGGGTGTTATCGCCCGTGTTGACGCGCCGGAGCGGGTCGCCGACGACGCTCTTGCGCAGCAGCCCCTCCACATAGCCGCGGCGAACGCCCTCGTTGACCGCCTCGGCGAAATCCCCCGCAATATGCACGTCCTGCCCGACGTCGGCAAAGACGACCGCCATGCCGGTATCCTGGCAGATGGGCATCTGCGTCGTGCGGGCAATCTGCTCGTTTTTCGTCAGCAGAGAAAGCAAGTCCTTCGCGGGCGCGAAAGGCTCGGTCTCCTCCGCCTGATGGAGCGCCGCCGCCACGTCCTTGGGCAGATTGCGGTTGGCGTCGATGCACAAATGCGCAATCGTCTCCGTGATGGTCTGCGCGTTTACCGTCTTCATGCGTCGTCCTCCTCAAAGAGCTTTTTCAGCCGCAGCGCCGCCGCCTTGACCGCGTTCTTCTTTTCGCCGTCCAGCACGAGTTCGCTCTGCGCATCCCGCAGCGTCAGACCGCCCTGCACCATTTCGTCAATCAGGCGCGCTTCAAGGCTTACATCCGCCGCGGGGGATTTTTCCTCTGGCAGGCGCACGTCATGAAAATCCAGAATCAGGCAATATTCACCCTTTTCCGCCTTCGGATTCTCCCGCAATTGGCGCAGCACGTCCGCCGCGTCGCCGCGAATCGTCTTTTCATGCAGCTTCGTCAGGTCACAGGATGCGCTGATGCGGCAGCCCGGCAGCGTATCCCAAACCACTTCGACCAGCTCGACGACGCGGAACGGCGACTCATGCACCGCCGCAATCGGCACTTGGCGCGCCATTTGAAGGAGCTTCTCGCGCAAATCCTTCTTTTCGCGCGGCAGGAAGCCGTAGAACGCGAACTCGCGCGTGTCGAATCCGCTGACGGACAAGGCGGAAATGGACGCGCAGCAGCCCGGAATCGCCAGCACCTCAATGCCGCGGTCAACGCACGCCTTCACCAGCGCGTAGCCGGGGTCGGAAATACAGGGCGTGCCCGCGTCAGTCGTCAGGGCGATGTCGATATTGTCCGCCAGCATCTTGTCCGCCAGATACGCGCCCTTCGTGTCCTCGTTGTGCTGATGGCAAGCGGTCAGCGGCGTGTCAATGTCAAAAACGGTCAGGAGCTTCTTCGTCACGCGGGTGTCCTCGGCGGCAATCAGCGCGACGCGGCGCAGGGTATCAATGGCGCGCGGGGTCATGTCCTGCAAATTGCCGATGGGCGTGCCCACCACATAGAGCGTCGGCATCACAGCACCTCCAGCTTCTGCGCCACGCGGAGCTTGGCGGAACGCGCGCGGGGGTTGCGGGCGATTTCCTCCTCCGTCGGGGCGACCGCGCCATGCGCCAAAATCTTCACGACCGGCTTTTTGCCGCAGGTGCAAATCGGCGCTTTCGGCGGGCAGGTGCACGGGTTTTGCAGCCGCTGGAAGCAGCGCTTGACGAGTCGATCCTCCAGCGAATGGAAGGTGATGACGAGCATCCGCCCGCCGGGCTTCAGGCAGTCCACAAAGTCGCAAATTGCCTTGTCCAGCGGGTCAAGCTCATCGTTGACGGCAATGCGGATGGCTTGGAACGTGCGGCGCGCGGGGTGGCCGTCGTCCTTGCGGCGAACCGCCTTGGGAATCGCCGCGTCCACCGCGTGCACAAGGTCGAACGTCGTCTCCATCGGCTTCTTCGCGCGGTGTTCGCAAATCATCTGCGCAATGCGCGCTGCCCACTTCTCCTCGCCGTAATCGCGGATGATGCGGCACAGCTCCTGTTCACTGGCGGAATTGAGCAAATCCGCCGCCGTGATTCCCTGGCTGACGTCCATGCGCATATCCAGCGGCGCGTCCTCATGATAAGAGAACCCACGTTCGCCGCGGTCAAGCTGGGGGGACGACACGCCGAGGTCAAGCAGCACGCCGTCGAGCTTGGGCGCGCCCGCCGCCATGAGAAGCGCCTTGCCATCGTGGAAATTGCCGTGCAGGGCGTGGAAGCCGGGGAACTCCCGCAGGCGCGCGGTCGCCGCCTCAATCGCGGTCATATCGCGGTCGATGCCGTAGAGCGTCGCCGTGCCGCCGGAGAGACGCAGCATCGCGCCGCTGTGTCCGCCGCCGCCGAGCGTCCCGTCGCAGTACACACCGTTAGGCTTCACGTCCATCCATTCGAGGACTTCCTGCAATAACACCGGTTCGTGGATAAATTCCATGTCGTTCTCCTTATTTTACCGCCAAGCCAGCCCCAGCGCCGTCCGCAGGCTGCCCGCGAAATACAGCGACCCCGCCGCGACAATCACCGCGTCGTCCCCGGCAAGCCGCTTTGCTTCCGTCAATCCTTCTTCCAGCGATTTTGCCGCCTGTGCGTGCGCGCCGCGCTGACAGAGGGCATCGGCATACGTCTGCGCATCCAGCGCGCGCGGATTATCCGGCGTAACCGTCACAATGTCGTCCGCAATTGCGCAGAAATCGCGCAGCATGTCCTCCTGCAGCTTATCCGCCAGCACGCCCGTCAGCAGCACGCGCCGCTGATTCGGCAGCTGCTCCTCGACGAAGTTCCGCAGCGCCCGGACGCCCTGCGGGTTATGCGCGCCGTCAATCAGGATGCGCCCGCACCACTCCAGCCGCGCGGGCCACACGGTTGACGCAAGCCCCTCGTACACCGCCTGATCGGGAATCGTCCACCCCTGACGGCGCAGTTCCTCCACCATCGCCAGCACGCTCATGGCGTTCTCGATTTGGTGCGCGCCGGGCAGATTCAGCCGCACGTCCTGCCACTCCTGCGACAGGCGATAGCTGACCGTCGCCCCATGCGCGTCGCACGCGGCATAGAGAATCGTATCGTCGCTGAGCTGGCGCAAGGGCGCGTGATGCTTCTCCGCCGCCTCGGCGAACACGCGGCGCACACCCTCCTTCGCCGGATGGCAGACGACGGGCGTATTGTCCTTGATAATCCCCGCCTTTTCGCCCGCAATCGCTTCGAGCGTGTTGCCCAGATACGCCATGTGGTCAAGCCCGATGGCGGTAATCGCGCAGAGAATCGGGTGGATGATGTTTGTCGGGTCTTTGCGCCCGCCCATGCCGACCTCGACAATCGCGATATCGCAATTTTCGCCGTCAAACGCCGCGAGCGCGAGCGCCGTCCCCATCTCGAACGGGGTCACAAACGCGCCCTCCGCCCGCATCTCCTCCGCCGCCTGCACAAGCGGATTGCCGTATTTCACCATCCGCGCGTCATCCAGCGGCAGCCCGTCCAGCCGAATCCGCTCCTGATACGCCTGCAAAAACGGCGACGTATACAGCCCGGTGTGATACCCCGCGCGGCGCAGGACGCTTTCGAGCATCGCGCAGGTACTACCCTTGCCGTTCGTCCCGGCGACGTGGACAATCGGCGTGCGCAGGGCGACGTGCATTTTATCCAGCAGCGTTAGCACATTCTGGAAGCCGTTTTTGCTGCCTGTGGCGTAGCTGCCGTGGATAGCGGCGATGATTTCCTCACTGTTCAGCATTGAAAACACCTTCTTTTGCACCTTTTGGTGCTTGATTATTATAGCATACTGGCGGCGCGGTTGCAATCGGCAAGGCAGAAAAAGAGGTTTTGCACTCCCCTCTTTGGATTTTCCCCGCTTTTGCTTTCTTGATTTTTTCCGCTGCTCCCGTCGCCTCTGCATAATCAGGCGGTAAAAGGGCAAGCAAAATAAAAACTTCCGATAAAAATCAACTAACAGGAGTGTGCACCCGAAGCAGTCCAGAGGGCGACCGCAAACTTCGTTTGTTTTCATGCCCTCTGGTCGCCTCCGCAGACGCGAAATCCCCTGCGCAATCCCAAAGAAAAGGGAGACTGCCCCCAAGCAGTCCCCCAGAAAAAATCCCCAATTACATAGATTCCTTGAGTTCCGCAATGCGCTTTTCGACCTGCTCCGCCTTCTGCTGATTCAGCGCCAGCTTGCCCTTCTCCTGCTCCACCAGCGCGGCGGGCGCCTTGCTCACAAAGCCCGGATTGTTCAGCTTGCCCTCAGCACGGGCGATTTCCTTGTGCAGGTTGTCGAGTTCCTTGCTCAGGCGCGCGATTTCCTTCTCGAAGTCCACCAAATCGCCCAGCGGGATGTACAGCGTGCACGCCTTCGTCACGGCGGAAACGGTCTTTTCGGTCACGGCGGCGCTGCTTTCAATGATTGCCGTTTCGCTCGCGCCTGCCAGACGCTGGAAATACTGCCCGGCGTGCGCAAGCGTCTCCGCCCAGCCATCCGCGGGAAGCAGCATCAGGTGCGTGCGCTTGCCCGCGGCGACGTTCATCTCCGCGCGCAGGTTGCGGATGGTGCGGATGACCTCCATCACGCCCTCCATCTTCGCTTCCTCGTCCGGGAAGTCCAGCTCCGGCTTCACTTCCGGCCACGATTTGAGCATCAGGAATCCCTCGCTGCCCGGCAGGAACTTGTACACCTGCTCGGTCAGGAACGGCATGAACGGGTGCAGCAGCTTCAGCAGCCCTTCCAGCACATACAGCAGCACGCCCTGCACGGCTTTCTTTGCCACCGGATCGTCGCCATTTAAGCGGCTCTTCGCAAGCTCAATGTACCAGTCGCAGAACTCGCTCCACGCGAAATCATAGATGCGGTCCGCCGCCAGACCGAACTCGCCTTCTTCCATATTGGAAGAAATCGCGCGCGTCGCGTCCTGGAAACGGGACAGAATCCACTGATCCGCCGCAGTCAGATGCGCGGTGTCCAGCGGCGCTTTCTCCGTCACGTTCATCAGCACGAAGCGGCTGGCGTTCCAAACCTTGTTGGCGAAATTGCGGGCGGATTCCACGCGCGCCGGGATGTAGCGGGTGTCGTTGCCCGCGCTCACGCCCATCACCAAAGAGAAACGCAGCGCGTCCGCGCCGTACTGGTCGATGACTTCCAGCGGATCAACGCCGTTGCCCAGCGACTTGGACATCTTGCGCCCCAGTTCGTCGCGCACCAGGCCGTGAATCAGCACCGTCTGGAAGGGCGGAACCTGCATTTCCTCCAAGCCCATCGTAATCATGCGGCTAACCCAGAAGGTAATAATATCATAGCCCGTCACGAGCAGGTTCGTGGGATAGAAGTACTTCAAATCCTCGGTGTTGTCCGGCCAGCCGAGCGTGGAGAACGGCCACAGGGCAGACGAGAACCAAGTATCCAGCACGTCCTCATCCTGCTTAATGTGCGCAGAACCGCACTTGCAGCAGCAAGTCGGGTCTTCGCGGCTGACGGTCATCGCGCCGCAGTCGTCGCAGTACCACACCGGGATGCGGTGGCCCCACCACAGCTGACGGCTGATGCACCAGTCGCGGATATTTTCCATCCAGTTCATATACTGCTTCGTGAAGCGCTCCGGCACGAACTTCGTTTCGCCGCTCTTGACGCAGGCAATCGCCGGTTCCGCCAGCGGCTTCATCTTCACGAACCACTGCCGGGAGACCATCGGCTCAATCACCGTATGGCAGCGGTAGCAGGTGCCGACCTCGTGGGTCAGCGGCTCGATGCTCTTGAGCAGCCCCAATTCCTGCAAGTCCGCGACAATCGCCTTGCGCGCTTCCAGCGTCGTCATGCCGGCGTACTTGCCGCAGTCAATCGCCTGACCGTCGGCGTCCTTCGCGGCGTCCTCCGCGCCGGTCATGTGGCCGTCATAAGTGAACACGCGCACGACGGGCAGGTCATGGCGCTGACCGACTTCGTTGTCGTTCGGGTCATGCGCGGGGGTGATTTTCACCACGCCCGTGCCCTTTTCCATGTCGGCGTGTTCGTCGCAGATAATCGGGATTTCGCGGTTCGCCAGCGGCAGCAGCACATGGCAGCCGTGCAGGTGGGCATAGCGCGGGTCAGCGGCGTTAATCGCCACGGCGGTGTCGCCGAGCATGGTTTCGGGGCGGGTGGTTGCCAGTTCCAGCATCTCGCCCGTCTCCTTCACAGGGTACAGCAGATGCCAGAAATTGCCTTCCTTCTCCTGATATTCCACTTCCGCGTCCGAAATCGCGCTCTCGCAGCACGGGCACCAGTTGACCAGCCGGTTGCCGCGGTAAATCAAGCCCTTTTCGTACAGGCGGACGAACACCTCGCGCACCGCCTTGGAGCAGCCCTCGTCCATCGTGAAGCGCTCGCGGCTCCAGTCGCAGCTGATGCCCATGCGGCGCTGCTGGGTGACGATGCGTCCGCCGTACTCTTCCTTCCACTTCCACGCGCGGTCAAGGAAGCCCTTTCGGCCGAGGGACTCCTTGGTCAGCCCCTCTTTGCGCATCGCATCGACGATTTTCACTTCCGTCGCGATGGCGGCGTGATCCGTGCCGGGCAGCCAGAGCGTCGGATCGCCCTTCATGCGGTGATAGCGGACGGCGAGATCCTGCAGGGTGCAGTCCAGCGCGTGGCCCATGTGCAGCTGACCGGTGATGTTGGGCGGCGGCATGACGATGGTGAAGGGCTTTTTGCCTTCCACGCGGTGCGCCTCAAACGCGCCGGAGGATTCCCAGTCGCGGTAGATTTCGCTTTCCACGGCTTGGGGATTGAATGTTTTCTCCATTTCCATGTGAATGACCTCCTATATACGATTTACAGTTAGCACAGGTGAATCTGGAAAGAGTATCATGCAAAAATGAGAATTGCGCCGACAAGTGCGACGACGCAACCGACGATTTTGGTAATGATATTGGCCTTTTCGCTGCCCGAAAACAGCTTTCGGGCGACGATACCGGATGTATAGACGAGGATTGCGCCCAGCACGAGCAGGAATGTGCCCGGCTGGAGCAAGCGCTCCGCGATCTGCTCAAAGTAGTTCATACGGGTGTCCTCTCCGCGTGAAATGATTGCCAAAACGCAAAAACAGCCCCATCCCGAAGGACGGAGCTGTTTCCGTGGTACCACCTTGCTTCGCAGCGCAAACACTGCCTCAAGCGCACGGTCACGGGTGCGAACCGCATTCGGCTACTTTCCATGCGGAAAAAAATCCTGCATCATCCTCACCGAACGCTCTGTGAAGCGACCTTCCCCTGACGGCTGTGCGAGCGGCCTCTCAGCCGGTGAACCACCCTCTCTGAGCCAGCAAAATCAGGGTACTCCTCATCACGTTGCGAGCATATGGAATTGCGGGGAATGCAGGAAATCAGGCAAAGCACAAATTACCCTCGTGCGCACCCAACTCCCCCATTTTTTGCCCCCGGATACCAATTAGGCGTTCTTTTCCTCGTTGACCGCAACGACCTGCACGCCCTTGTAGAAACCGCAGTGCTTGCACACGCGGTGAGCCAGCTTCATCTGATGGCACTGGGGGCACTCAACGATGCCGGGCACGGTGAGCTTCCAGTTCGCACGACGGCTGTGCTTGCGAGCCTTAGAGATTTTTCCCTTCGGAAGAGCCATGGTTACACCTCCTCGTTATTGGCAGCCAAATTGCTGACCGAATTATTCTTTGTTGTCGGACTTTTCAGCCAGCAACTGCTGCAATGCCGCAAAAGGACGCTGTACATTCGCATCGTCCCGGCAATGCTTGTGTTGGTTGACCTCCTCGTACTCCTCAAAGCCCTTGCAATCTTCCTTGCACAGGAAGCGCATCGGCAGATTGAGCAGCACATGCGTCAGGGTGAGTTTCGCAAAATCAAGCTGCCCGCCCTCATACGCGAAAATCTCATCATCCTCCGGGTCGCCCCCATGCAGGAACGTTTCCCGGAAATCCCCCGTAACGGGGCAGGACGCAGGAGACAGGCATTTGGCACAATGGGCATGAGCGGTTGTCGTCAGACTTCCTTCTACCACAACACTGCCATCTTCATTGGCAGTCAGATGCCCGGAGAGCTGCACGGGGTCAAACGTGACCTCCTCGCCGCTCACATCCTGCGGGGCAATGGTCTGCTCCACAGCGAATGCGTAAGCCGTTCCCGGATCACGCAGGGCATGAAGTACATCCAGCTTCAAATGCTCACCACCTCAAATTAGACCATTTCATATTATAGGTTTTTTCGCGGGTTTTGTCAACACCTTTTCGCGGAAAAAAGCGTCTTTTCCCCGAAAAAAGTTGCGCGCCCCCGCGAAAAAGCCATCGCCTGTCTGAAACTTACTTCTTCGCGCCCTCGACCAGTTCCTTGGTGTCGCGCGCGATCATGATTTCCTCGTTCGTGGGGATGACGCAGATCGTCACCTTGGAGTCGTCAGTGGAGATGACGGCTTCCTTGCCACGCACCTTGTTCTTCTCCACGTCCAGCTTCGCGCCCATCCACTCCATGTCCTTCATGACGGATTCGCGCAGTTCCGGGCCGTTTTCGCCGATGCCCGCCGTGAACACGATAATGTCCACGCCGCCCATCGCCGCCGCGTAGGAGCCGATGTACTTCTTGATGCCGTAGTGCAGCATGTCACGCGCCAGCGCCGCGCGGTCGTTGCCCTCATCCGCCGCCTTGTCGATGTCGCGCATGTCGGAGGACAGGCCGGAAATGCCCATCAGGCCGGACTGCTTGTTCATCATCGTCAGCACTTCGTTGACGGTCATGTGGTCATTGTTGGCGATGAACTGCACAACCGCCGGATCGCAGGAGCCAGAACGCGTGCCCATGACAACGCCTTCCAGAGGGGTCAGACCCATGGACGTGTCAACGCACTTGCCATCCACCACCGCGGACATGGACGAGCCGTTGCCCAGATGGCAGATGATAATCTTCTTGCCGATGGGGCTCACGCCGAGGAACTCGCACACGCGCTTGCTCACATAGCGGTGGGACGTGCCGTGGAAGCCGTAGCGGCGGACGCCCATTTCCTTATAATAGCGGTACGGTACGCCATACATGAACGCCTTCGGGGGCATGGTCTGATGGAACGCGGTGTCGAACACGGCCACCTGCGGCGTGTGCGGCATAACTTCCTCGCACGCCTCGATGCCCATCAGGTTCGCCGGATTGTGCAGCGGGCCCAGCGGGATGAACTTGCGGATGGCAGCCTTCACTTCGTCGGTGATGATGCAGCTGGCGGTGAACTCCTCGCCGCCGTGCAGCACGCGGTGACCCACCGCGCCGATTTCATCCACGGACTTGAGCACGCCCTTTTCCGGGTCAAGCAGCGCGCGCAGCATCAGCTTCGTCGCCACGACGTGGTCCGGAATCGGCTCATAGAGGTCGATGACCTTCGACATGTCAGGGGTCTTCTGGTTCAGGTGGGAGCCTTCAATCGCGATGCGCTCCACCTGCCCCTTGACGATCATTTGCTCGTTGTCCATGTCCACCAGCTGGTACTTCAGGGAGGAAGAACCCGCGTTGACAATCAGAACCTTCATGGATGGTTACACTCCTTCTATTTCTATCAACCAGATGTTTCGTTAATTTTCTTCGGGGGATTTTACCGTCGCGCCCGTTTCGACCGCCCAGTTCCATGCAGGGCAGCCCTCCGGCGTCACAATGACGTTGCGCTTGTAGGAAATGATGCCGGTGCGTCCGTCCAGCCCGTCCATCACGCCGATGTCCGTCACGCTTGCCGGAATGACGATTTCCGTCAGGTTCGGGCACATCGCGAACGCCATCGCGCCGATCGTTTCGACGCCTTCGGGCAGAACGATGCGCTCGACGTCGTAATCATAATGGAACGCGAACGGGTCAACGATTTTGACGCCCTCCGGGAGGATGATTTCTTCCGCCGGCGAAATGTCGGAGAAGCAGTGCAGCAATCTCGTTCCGTTCGCCGTCATCAGCAGACCGTTCGCCTCGTCGAGCTTGAACGCTGCGTTGTCCTCCGCGAGGGTCAGCGACTGCAAGCCATACAGCCCGATGAAGTTCAGCTGCTCGATTTCGGTCAAACTGCTCGGCAGCGTCAAGTGCGTCAGGTAGTAATTATACTGCAGGGCGCTTCCGCTGATTTTCTTCAGCCCTTGCGGCAGGTCGAAATCCATCAGGCGGAAACAGCTTTCCAGCGCGGCGTACGACAATTCCGCCAATTCGTCAGGCAGTGTCAAGCTGACCAGGTAGTTATCGCCGGAAAAGCACAAATCGCCGATTTCCGTCACGCTGTCCGGCACGACAACCGTCGTCACCGTCTTCTCGTAGAACGCCCGATGCCCCAGCGCCGTCACGGGCAAGCCGTCGATGGTGTCCGGAATCAGCACATGTTCGCTTGTGCCGATGTAGTCGGTGATGGTGACCTCGCCGCCATCCGCCGTGTACGCAAAATCCGACGCGGGATTCACCTGCTCCCCCTTCCGGTGGAACACGCACAGCGACTGCGCGACAGAAATCATCTGCTGCACCAGCGCGTCGTCATCGTTCGGGAAGAGGAAGAAGTACAGGTCGCCCGAATCCCCCACCCAGAGGATATCGAAGCCCTGCCCGTTCATGCTGACCAGCACGGCGGGCATGTCGTTGATGGTCATTTCCTGCAGGCGGGTGCTCTGCGGCGTCGTCAGCCCCAGCATCAGCGCCGTTCCCTCGACCATGAACGACTGGATGCCCAGCGCGTCGCTGGCTTCGGTCGCCTCCCAGTCGGCGGGCAGCTTCATCGCCATCACCATCTGGTTCTGGTCGGTCAGGAGCGAGGTCATCGGCGGCACGTCCGCAGCATCCGACGTCTGGTAGCCCCATTCGTTCGGAATCTCGAAAATGGCATTATCGCCCAGCGGGACGGCGTACAGGTCAATGTAGGGCAGCAGGTACTCTTCGCTCTGTGATTCCTCCGCAAAAGCGCAGGACAGCAGCACAATCGCCGCTAAAATCAGGGAAATCAGCCGTTTTTTCATGCAGGTTTCTCCTCCTTAGCGCGTCTTTTGTGACGCTTCTGTGAACATTATAACGTTCCAGCAGAGGAAAACCCTGCATGAAATTTGGCATTACTTAACGATTTCGCCCATCTGCGCACGGCCGCAGCCAGCCGCGTTGGACTCGTCGGTGTCAATATGCATCGCCAGCGCGTACTTGTCGCTCACGCGGACAACCACGTCGCCGAAAATCAGGGAACGGCCGTCGGTATCCACCTTCACGGACACAACGTCCTTGTCCTTCACGCCGTATTCCTCAGCGTCAGCGGGGGTCATGTGGATGTGGCGCTTGGCGGCGATCACGCCCTCGGTCAGTTCCACTTCGCCCGCCGGGCCAACCAGCTTGCAGGCGCCCGAACCCGCGATGTCGCCGGATTCACGCACAGGCGCGGTCACACCGATGGAACGCGCATCCGTCAGGGACAGCTCCACCTGCGTCGCGCTGCGAACCGGGCCGAGGATGCTCACGCCGGTCAGGGTCTTCTTCGGGCCGACAACGTCCACGCGCTCCGCGCTGGCATACTGACCGGGCTGGGACAGCATCTTCTTGACGGTCAGTTCATAGCCCTTGCCGAACAGGGTTTCCAGATCCTGCTGGGTGACATGAACGTGACGAGCGGAGGTTTCCACGATGAACTGCTTCATATGAATTACTTCCTTTTCATGGTCTTGTTTTGGGATGAACCCAATTTATTATACCATCTTTCGGCGGTTCTGTAAAGGCAAAAACGGCGGCAAAATTGCATCATTCCACGTCATTTCGCGCGTTCGCTTGACGTTTCTGTTCTTTTTGCTATAATAGGAACGCACCTTTTCATTGCTAATTGCTCATTCAAAGGAGTTTTTCCATGCGCATTGCCGGCGTGATTGCCGAGTACAACCCCTTCCATCTGGGTCACGCGCACCAACTGCGTCAGGCGCGGGAAGCCGCCCATGCGGATGCGGTCGTCGCCGTCATGTCCGGCTGCTTTTGCAGCGCGGCGACGCGGCGATTGTTTCCCCTGCTGTCCGCGCGGCGATGGCGCTGCAAAATGGCGCGGATGCCGTGATTCTGCTGCCCGCGCTGTGGTCTGTCCGCGACGCGGAGCACTTCGCCTTAGGCGGCGTACATCTGCTGACCGGCTTGGGCTGCGACGTGCTCTCCTTCGGCGCGGAAACGGCGGATCTTCCCCTGCTGCAGGCGGCGGTGGATGCGCTCGAATCCCCCGATTTGCCCGCAGCGATTCAGCCGCATCTGTCCGCCGGGCTGCCCTATCCCGCTGCGCTTTCCGCCGCGATGGCGGAGGTCGCCCCGGCTGCCGCGCGCGTCCTTCAATCCCCCAACAACACGCTCGGCGTGTGCTACCTGCGCACGCTTCGGCGATTGGGCGCGTCCACCGACGTGTACCCGATTGCCCGCGCGTCGGATTATCACGCGTCCGCCATTGGGGATGGCTTTTCGTCCGCCACGGCGATTCGCTCCGCCATTCTGCGCGGCGACTGGTCATCCGCCTATTCCGCCATGCCGGGGAGTGCGGCGGACTTGCTGGAAAATCAGGCGCTGGAAAATCACCTGCACCGTTCGGAGGCGCTGGACACGCTGCTGCTGGCGCGGCTTCGGCTGATGGATGAGGCGGATTATGCCGCGCTGCCGGACATCAGCGAAGGCATCGAGCGCCGACTGCGCCGATTTGCCGACACTGCCCGCACGCGTGATTCGCTCCTGCAAGCCGCCAAGACGCGGCGATACCCGTATGCGCGCTTGTCGCGGCTGGCGACGCACGCGCTGCTGGGCGTGACGCAGGCGGTCGTTGACAGCAATCCGCTGCCGTCCGCCGCGTTCCTGCTTGGCTTCCGGCGCGGGTGCGAACCGCTGCTGTCGCATTTGGCGCAGGGGGCGATTCCGCTGGTCGGCAGCGCGGCGCAGTGCGGGAAAGACGCGGCGTGGGCGCAGGTGGAGCGGCGCGCGTGGGGGCTATGGGCGCTCGGCGCGGGGGTCGATGGCGATATGTGGCAGCGATATGGCGTGGTGCGGGCGTGAGCATCCCGAAGGGCGTTCCCCCGCGTTCCAATCATCAACTGCAATTATTTATATAGGAGCAAATCATCATGAATCATCACGAATACAACCTCTACGCCACCGCCGCGTTCGGGCTGGAGGGCATCGTCGGCGCGGAACTCAAGCGCCTGAAAATGCAGAATGTCCGCGCGGAACTTGGCGGCGCGCGCTTCACGGGCACGCTGACAGACGCGTTCCTGTGCAATCTGCGCTTGCGCAGCGCCGACCGCGTGCTCATCGTGCTGGCGGAGGACGAATGCCGGACGTTCGAGGAGCTGTTCCAGCTGGTCAAGTCCATCGCGTGGGAGGACATCATGCCCGCCGACGCGAAAATCAACGTGTCCGGCAAGTGCGTCCGCAGTCAATTGATGAGTGTCCGCGACTGTCAGGCGATTACCAAAAAAGCCATCATCGAGCGGCTGAAAGCGGCGACGCACCGCGCGGTTTTCCCGGAGACGGGCGCGGCGTACCCCATCGACGTCGCCATCCACTCAGACCGCGTGCGCATCACCCTTGACACCTCCGGCGAAGCCCTCAACCGCCGCGGATACCGCACCTGGAACGGCGAAGCCCCCCTGCGCGAAACGCTCGCTGCGTCTTTGGTGGAGCTATCCCCGTGGCGGCCGGGGATGCGCCTGTACGACCCCTGCTGCGGCACCGGCACGCTGCTGATTGAAGCCGCGTTCCGGCAGGAGCACCGCGCGCCGGGGCTGACCCGCGCGTTCGCCATGGAGCAGTTTTCCATTTTCCCGGCGGAGGAATGCCGTCAAATCCGCGAGACGTGCAAGGCGGACGTGCTGCCCGACCACGTTTTCGGCATTGCCGGATCGGACAAAGACCCCGAAGCGCTCGAACTGGCGCGGCGGCATGTGCGTCAAGCGGGGCTGGAGGGCAAAATCGAGCTGACGTGCCAGCCGCTGGAAAAGCTGAAATTGGAGGGCGAACCGGGCGTATTCCTGTGCAATCCGCCCTACGGGGAGCGCCTTGAAGACCGCAAGACGTGCGAGGGCATCTACCGTGAACTGGGGCGGATGATGCGCCGCCACCCCGGCTGGAGCCTGTGCGCCATCACGTCCGACCCGACGTTCGAGCGGTCGTTCGGCCGCCGCGCGGACAAGAAGCGCCGCCTGTACAACGGACGGCTGGAGTGCGAATTTATGACGTTTCTTGACCCGAAATCCGCAAAGCGCAAGTAAGGAGGATTGACCAGAATGAACATGCCCGCACCCGGTTTTTACGCTCCCGCCGCTGACCGCTATGCGCACATGCCCTACGTCCGCTGCGGCCGCTCCGGGCTGAAGCTTCCCCGCGTCTCCCTCGGTTTGTGGAACAATTTCGGCTCAGTCACGCCGCAGGACACCGCGCGCGACATGCTGCTGACGGCGTTCGACGCAGGCATCACCTACTTCGACCTGGCAAACAACTACGGTCCTCGCCCCGGCGCGGCAGAAGAAACGCTGGGGAAAATCATGGACAGTGATCTGCGGCCGCACCGCGACGAGCTGATTCTCGCCACCAAGGCGGGCTACACCATGCAGGACGGCCCGTATGGCGACGGCGGCAGCCGCAAGTACCTCATGAGCAGCCTCGACGCGAGCCTGCGCCGCATGAAAGTCGATTATGTGGACATTTTCTATCATCACCGCTTCGACCCGGACACACCGCTGGAGGAGACCATGCGGACGCTGGCGGACATTGTGCATCAGGGCAAGGCGCTCTACGTCGGCATCAGCAACTACTCCGCCGAGCAAACGGCGCAGGCGGCGGACTTGCTGGCGACCTTCGGCGTGCCGCTGACCATTCACCAGCCGCGCTACAACATGCTTGACCGCTGGATTGAGCGCGGCACCCCCAGCCTATGCGACGTGCTGCTGAATCGCGGCATCGGCGCGGCAGTGTTCTCCCCCCTCAATCAGGGCTTGCTGACCGACCGCTACTTGCACGGCATCCCGGCGGATTCGCGCGCGGCGTCCTCCTGCGTGTTCCTGAACGAAGGCAACGTGACGGCGGATATTCTGACGCGCGTGCGGGCGCTGAACGCGATGGCATCGGCGCGCGGCGAAACGATGGCGCAGTTAGCGCTTGCGTGGGTTTTGGAGAATCCGGCGATTACGACGGTGATTACCGGCGCAAGCCGCCCTGCGCAGATTCTCCAAAACGTGGAAACGGTGCAAAAGCATGTGCCGCTGACAGACGAGGAAAAAGCGGCGATTGAGACGATTTTGGGGTAAAGGGAGAACCGAGGGGCTTTGCCCCTAACCCCCACCAGAGGCGCTGCCTCTGGACTCCGCAAGGGACTTCGTCCCTTGACCCTTTCGCGCGATGGAGTTGAGCGCGCTCTCATACTTCTTCCGCGTGTTGATTGGAGCACGAAAAAGGCGGTTCGGTGTTTATGCCGAATCGCCCTTTTTCGTTGGATTTTGCGGATGGCACAGTGTCCCCTCATTCCGCCCGCGCCAGCTTTTCCGTCGCCGAATTTGCGTCGGGCTGGAAGAAAATATCCCGTCCTTCGTTGCTTTCACGGATGAAATCCCGCAATGCCGCACTCGTTTCATGCGCGAAATCGCCGTAAACTGCGAGTTTGAAGCCGTAGTTCACGAATTTTTGCAGGATTTCGCCCGCAATGCCCGTCGAAAGCACGAAAAAATCCCCCATGATAGCTTCGCGGTTGAGGGCGATGCGCTTGCAGCCCGTCTCCGCGCGCACCGTCATCATCAGGTCGAGCGCGGACTGCACGTCCGTCATCAGCGGCTTTTCGCTGCGAATCAGCGCAATGGATACGCCGTCTTGGTTGACTTGCTGGATGTACATATTCTTACTCCTTGTGATGCAGGCGTTTGCAGATGCTCTCGCACGCCGCGCAGCCGCCTTCGCCGGTTTCGCGCAGGGACGTCGGCAGCGCGTCGCCAACTTCCTTCATCGCCAGAATCACCTCGTCAGGCTCAATCGGGCAGCGAATGCCGCTGAGCGCCATGTCCGCCGCCGTAAACGCGATGCCGGACGCGCCCACGTTGCGGTACACGCAGGGCACTTCCACCAGCCCGCCGACGGGATCGCAGACCAGTCCCAGCAGGTTCATCAGCGCAAACGCCGCCGCGTCCGCGCACTGCTGTGGATTGCCCCCCTCCAGATACACCAGCGCCGCCGCCGCCATTGCCGCCGCCGAGCCGCATTCCGCCTGACAGCCGCCCTCCGCGCCGGAGATGCTCGCCTGCGTTGCAATCGCCTGACCGACCGCCGCCGCGACGAACAGCGCGTCCACCGCCTGTTCCTCCGTCGTGCCTTTTTCTTCCATCATTGCCAGCACCGCGCCGGGCAGAATCCCGCACGCGCCCGCCGTCGGGGCAGCGACGATTTTGCCCATGCAGCCGTTGCACTCCGCCGTCGCCAGCGCGTACACTTCCGCCTTGCCCAGCAAATTCCCCGCCAGACACTTGCCTGCCTGCAGGCGCTTCATCATCAGCGCCGCCTGTCCGCCCGTCAGCCCGGTAACGCTGCGCAGGCGCTCATCCAGCCCCTGCTGCGCCGCCTCCTGCATCACGCGCAGGTGATGGCGCATTTTTTCGCGCACCGCCAGCGCGTCCAGCCCGGATTCCTCCGCCTGTTTTTCAATCGCGCACCGCGCAATCGACCCATGATGGCTCGCCATGCGCACCCATTCGTGCAGCGTGTAGTCCATCAGTCATCCCTCCTTTTGAGGAACGTGCAGCTCCTGATATCGGGGATTTGGCGGATGATGTCCAAGTCCGCCTGGGAGGGCGCGCCGTCAAGCTCCAGCACCATCATGGCGTCTCCGCCGAGTTTGCGGCGATAGACCTGCATGTTCGCGATGTTGACGCGGTGGCGCGCCAAGGTCGACGTGACCGCCGCAATCGCGCCGGGCATGTCGATGTGGTGGATAATCATCGTGTCCGCCTTGCCGGTGAAATTGACGCTTAAACCGTTGATGCGGTGGATTTCGATGTTGCCGCCGCCGACGGACGCTGCTTCGAGGGTCAGTGCCGTGCCGCGCTCCCCCGTAACGTGCAGTCGGACGGTGTTCGGGTGCGCCCCGCGGAGATTGACCTGCTCAAAGCGCACGTCCATGCCCTGTTGACGGGCGATTTCCAGCGAATCGCGCAGGCGGGGGTCGTCGACGTGCATCCCCAGCAGTCCGCCGACGATAGCGCGGTCTGTGCCATGCCCGCGGTATGTTTTGGCGAACGAGCCATGCAGCCCGACATCCGCCTTGACCACCCTTTCGCCCAGCAGCGAATACGCGGTCAGCCCAATGCGCGCCGCGCCCGCGGTATGGGAGCTGCTTGGCCCAATCATCACGGGACCTATCAGGTCGAACAAATCCATGCGTTCCACGCCTTTCCGGGAAAACGGTTTTTTCCGTCTTCTTGCTCTATTGTACCTGTTTTCTGCTGATTTTGCAATGGATTTTTGCAAGAAAAACGCCCGGTTCGGCAGCAAGATTCGTGCCAAATCGGGTGTTTATGCTGATTTTTTGCATATTTTTGCGGTTTCAGGGGCAGACCGAACAGCCCACTAACTAAAAACCTTCCGGCAAAAGTCAATAAACATGGGAGTGCGCTCCGAAGGGGTCGAGGGGGCGATCGGAAAGCCCCCCTCGTCGCCTCCGCAGAGGCGCCCCCCCTGCGAAGCAAGAACAATCAAGCCGGAAAAAATCATCCAATCCGCAAGCCGCGAAACCGCAAGTTTCCCGAAGCAGGCTTTACAACGCCCACCCCTGCGCCCGGATAACCTGCGCAATCTCCTCGCAGCACTGCGCGCACAGCGCCGCGTCCTGCGCTTCCACCATCACGCGCACCAGCGGCTCCGTGCCGCTCTCGCGCACCAGCACGCGCCCCGTGTCGCCCAGCTTTTCCTCCGCCGCGCGAATCGCTTCCTGCACCTTCGCGTCCGCCTGCGCCGCCTTCTTGTCCTTTACCCGCACGTTAATCAGCTTCTGCGGATAAATCGTCAGGTCAGAAGCCAATTGATGCAGCGTTTTCTTCGCCGCGCACATGACTTCCATCACCTTCAGGCTCGTCAGGATGCCGTCGCCGGTTGACGCGTACTTGCTGAAGATAATGTGCCCGGACTGCTCGCCGCCCAGACGGCAGTTGTTCTTCGTCATGTACTCGTAGACGTACTTGTCGCCCACAGCGGTCTTGGCGGATGCAATGCCGAGGTCATCCAGCGCGCGGAACAGCCCCAGATTGCTCATCACCGTCGCGACGACCGTGTTGCCCAGCAGCTCACCCGTCTGCTTCATGTGCCGTCCGCAGATGAAGAGGATGTGGTCGCCGGTGATTTCCATGCCCGTTTCGTCCACGCACAGGCAGCGGTCCGCGTCGCCGTCAAAGGCAAAGCCCACGTCGCAGTGGTTTTCGACCACGAACTTCTGCAAGCCCCCGATGTGCGTCGAACCCGCGTCGCGGTTGATGTTCAGCCCGTTCGGTTCGGCGTTGATGACCAGCGTCGTCGCCCCCAGCGCGTCAAAAACCGCCTTAGCGATGTTCCAGCTGGAACCGTTGGCGCAGTCCAGCGCAATCCGCCGCCCACGGAAGGAGTACAGCCCCAGCGAAATCAGGTAGCCGACATAGCGGTTGCGCCCGGACACATCGTCCACCGTGCAGCCAATCTGCTCCTGATGCGCGAAGGGAATTTCGTCCCACGTCTGCCCGAAGCATTCCAGATGCCCGTCCAGGTAGGCTTCGACGAGGGCAATCGTGTCCTCATCCATCTTTTCGCCCTGCCCGTTGATGAGCTTGATGCCGTTGTCGTAGTACGGGTTATGGCTGGCGGAAATCATGATGCCGCAGTCAAAGCCATCGAGCCGCGCGACGAACGCAACGGACGGGGTCGTGGTGACGTGGAGAAGGTACGCATCCGCGCCGGACGCGGTCAGCCCGCCGACGAGCGAATACTCGAACATATAGCTGGAACGGCGGGTATCCTTGCCGATGACGATGCGCGGGCGGGTGTGGTCGCCATTGCGGCGCTTGCACTCGCCGTAGTACCAGCCGAGAAAGCGTCCCACCCGGTAGGCATGGTCAGCGGTCAGCTCCTTGTTCGCTTCTCCGCGGAATCCGTCCGTTCCGAAATACTTGCCCATAATGGTCGTCTCCTTCGCTTTCGCGTTGATTTTTGGGTGATGGCAAACAGGTTTTTTATAACTAAATGGTCTATTGTGCAGCAACCAGAGGGCTTTCCGATCGCCCTCTGGACTCCTTCGGCGCTCCTCCGGTTGTTTCTTGATTTGTATTGAAAATAATTATAGTTTGTGTGCTATTTGCCCACTAACTAAATAAGCCCCGATAAAAATCAATAAACATGGGAGTGTGCAACCGAAGGTTTCCAAAGGGCGATCGGAAAGCCCTTTGGTCGCTCCCGCAGGAGCGAAACCCCTGCGCAACAAAAAGCACTATATGTAGGGAAAGTCCCTCAAACAGAAGGGCTTTCCGCCTATTTCACCCTTGAAATAGGCTTATTTCGCGTCATACCCCAGCGTGCGCAAATCCGACGCGCGGTTGCGCCAGTCGGGACGCACCTTCACCCATAACTTCAGGTTTACATGCAGCCCCAGCAGCTTCTCGATGTCCTCGCGCGCCTCCGAGCCGATGGTTTGCAGCATTGCGCCGTGCTTGCCGATGATGATGCCCTTGTGCGCGTCGCGTTCGCAGTAAATCGTCGCGTTGATTTCCATAAAGTTGTCGTTCATCTTCTCCATGCCCATCATTTCCACGCCGATGCCGTGCGGCACTTCGTCGCGCAAATGCTGGAGCGCCTTCTCGCGAATCAGCTCGGCACAAATCAGCCGCTCCGGCTGGTCGGTCATCATGTCGTCCGGGAAATACTTCGGGCCTTCCGGCAGGTGCGTGGCAAGCTGCTTCGTCAGGTCATCCAGCCCGTCGCCGGTTTTGGCGCTGATGGGGATAATCGCATCATAGCCAAGGTCGGCGAAGGATGCAATCAGCCCCAGCAGCTTCTCCGGCGGCAGCAGGTCAATCTTGTTGATTGCCAGCACCTTCGGCACTTTCTTGCCCGCCATATCGCGGACGATGGCGCGGTCGTGTTCGCCCACCTGCGTCGCGTCCACCAGCACCAGCACGCCATCCATGCCGTCCATCGCGTCCTTGACGGACTGCATCATGCTTTCGCCCAGCTTCGTGCGGGGCGTGTGGATGCCGGGGGTGTCGAGGAACACAATCTGCCAATCAGGGCGCGTCATCACGCCCATAATGCGGTTGCGCGTCGTCTGCGGGCGGCTGGAGACAATCGCAATTTTCTCGCCGACCATCGCGTTCATCAAGGTGGATTTGCCCACGTTCGGGCGACCCACAATGGTAATAAATCCAGAATGGAATTTCGTATTTTCGCTCATGATTTTTCTCCTGATTTTACTCCTTCGTCGTCAGCTGCTGCGGGCCGAAGCCGTGCGGAAGCAGTTCCGGCAGGGTCGCGCTTTCCGTTCCGCCCTGCCACGTCACCAGCACGCGGATATTCGGTGCAAATTCGTTGAGCACCTGCCGGCACGCGCCGCAGGGCCACGGGGCGGCATCACGCGAGGCAATCGCAATCGCGGTGAATTCCCGCGCGCCCTCGCTGACCGCCTTGAACATCGCCGTGCGCTCGGCACAGTTCGTCAAGCCGAACGACGCGTTCTCGATGTTGCAGCCCTGAAACACGCGGCCATCCGCGCACAGCAGCGCCGCGCCGACCGGATAGCCGGAATAGGGTGAATAGCTCCGCAGCATCGCCTGCCGCGCCATTTCCAGCAGCGTTTCGTCACTGACGGGGGTCTGCATTTCGCCATCGCGCGTCATGCCGATGGCGGACAGAATCTTCTCCTCCATCGCCCGCATCTTCTTTTTGTCTTCATCCTCAATGTGGTCATAGCCCATCAGGTGGCACAGACCGTGGACGGTCAAATACGCCGCCTCCCGCTCCGGGGAATGCCCATACTCCGCCGCCTGCGCCAGTACATGCGGCATGGAGATGATGAGATTGCCGAGCATACAGGCGTCCACCTCGTCATCCAGCTCGCGCGCAAGCAGCTTGTCGCACTGCCCCGCCGTTTTGCCTGCCGGATAATTCACCGTCGGGAAGGACAGCACGTCCGTCGCGCGGTCAACGCCGCGGTACTCGCGGTTGATTTCGTGAATCGCGTCGTCGCCGCAAATGCGGATGTTCACCGCGCAGGGACGCGAAACGCCTTCCATCCACACGGCGCAGTCCGCCGCCGTCTGCATCAGGGACAAATAGCGCGGGTCAACCTGCGTGTCAATCTGCCAAAGCAGCTTCATGTGTTTTCCTCGCTTTCCTCCACCGGCGCGGCGGGCTTTTCCGGCACATCCGGCTTTTCCGCCTTCGCTTCTGCCTTCACTTCGGGTGTTTTTTCCGCTTCCGCCGGCTTCTCCGCCTTCGCTTCTGGCTTCGCTTCGGGTGTTTTTTCCGCTTCCGCCTGTTTCTCCGCCTGCATCTGCTTCGTTTCCTTCTCCGCTTCCTTTTCCGCCTTGACGAGCGGGCGCGCGGGGACGTTCACCGTCGGGTACTCAATGCGCTCGTGGAACACGCCATTCAAGACCTTGCAGAACGCTTCGCAAATCGCGTCGATATCGCGCAAGGTCAGCGGCGAATTGCTGAGCTGCCCGTCCTCCAGCTTGCCGCGGACAAGGCGCTCAATGAACTGCTCAATCGCCTTGGGCGTGGGGTCAGGGATGGAGCGCACCGCCGCCTCGATGGTGTCCGCCAGCATGACGATGGCGCTCTCCTTCGTCGTCGGGCGCTGACCGTCATAGCGGAAATCGGCAATATCAACCGGCTTGCCGTCCGCCATCTGCAAGGCTTTGTGGTAGAAGTACATCACGGGGGTGTCGCCGTGATGCTCCATGATAATCGTCTGGATTTCAGGCGGCAGGTGGTATTTCTGCGCCAGCGCCAGACCATCGCGGGTATGCGCCGTAACAATCGCGGCGGATACATACGGGTCGGTGCGGTCGTGCGGGTTATCGCCCATCTGGTTTTCCTTGAAGTACAGCGGGCGCTTGAGTTTCCCGATGTCATGGAAATACGCGCCCGTGCGCGCCAGCAGCGGGTTCGCGCCGATTTTCTCCGCCGCCGCTTCCGCCAGATTCGCCACCACAATCGCGTGGTGATATGTGCCGGGCGCTTCCAGCAGCAGACGACGCAGCAGCGGCTGATTCGGGTTCGCCAGTTCAAGGAGCTTCGCGGGCGTGGCGAGGTTGAACGCCGCCTCGAACACAGGCTGGAAGCCGACGGAAATCAGGCCGCTCAAAATGCCGCCCGCCATCGACCACATGGCGTTGTTCATCATGCCGGATATATTGTTGGAGGTCATCAGGCTCATGGCGAGGATGACGACCATATTCACCACCGCGACAATCACGCCCGCAATCACCATGCGGACACGCTGCGGCTTATCCTTCAAGTACTGCACGGCGACGATGCCGGAGACGACGCCCGTGAGTATCAAATGCACCATTTCCGCCGAGTAGGCGTTGGAACTGCCCGCGCTAAGCCCCGCCGCAATCAGCGCCATGGTGAACGTGGCGGAAATGCCGACGCGCGCACTCAGCAGCGTAGTCAGCAGCATCGCCGCCATCACGACCGGGGCAAGGTAGACATCCATCAGCTTGACGGCAATCACGCACAGTCCTTCGCACAGCACCAGCACCACCATGATGACGCTGGAGCGGCGCACGTCCCTCAAAACCTCCGGCGCAAGGATAACGAGCATCAAAATCAGCACCGACATGGAAATCGCGATGAGCAGCAGCGCGCCGAGGTAGATGTCATAATCATACGACGCGGTATCCAGCAGCCCCAGCGCCTCCAGCATGGCGAGCTGATTCGCCTGCACGCGCTCGCCCTCGCGGATGATGTTCTGCCCTTGCAGGTACACCACCGGCTCCACCTGCGCGGCGGCGTTCTCCTGCGCCTGCGCGGTCAATTCCTGGTCAATGACCATGTTCGGGCGGATGCAGTGGTTGAGCACGACGGGCACGATGTTCTGCATCAGTGACGTTTCGACGCGGTAGCCCGCAATCTGTTTAATCGCCGCGATGGACTGGCTGACCTGCCCTTCGCGGATGGTGGTGTTCAGCGCGCTTTCCACCGCGAGGCGCACCGTCACCGCCATGGTGTCGAAATTCTCCGTGCTGGCGCGCATGAGGACAGTCGCCTGATAGCGCGTGAGCGACACGGCTTCCACCTGCTGGAGGGCGTAGTCGATTTCCTCCGCGCTGAAGGTCGCCGCGAGATTTGTTTCCGTCGCGGTTTCGCCGTCCTGCACGCGCAGGGTCAGCCCGTACTGCTGCACAATGCGCAGCTGGCGGAACGTCTCGTCGAGGTCGCTCAGCACGCTTTCGGTCACGCCCTCCTGAAAGTGGTAGGTCGCTTCCACACGGGCGGCGGCCTCGCGGCGGCGGCTCTCGGTCGTCACCGTGTCCTCCACGTCCTTCGTGGCGGTAATCGTCTGGTGCGAAATCGCGCCGACGCTCAGGCTGTAGCGCTGCGGTGCGCACGCCGCGGCAAACAAGACCAGCAGCACCAGCGTGCCGACGGCGTAAATGAGCGCGCATTTCGCGCCCGCGCCGTGCAGCCAAGTGGTGAAGCGGCGCAGAATCGGGCGGTGGTTCTGCTTGTTTTCGCGTTTACGCATGTAGTTATCACTCCTTCTGCACCGAAAGGGGCGGATTTACGGGCGCTGCCCTTCCGCTTCCCGATGGTAGTAGGCGTCATACGCCTTAACAATCGTCTGCACCAGCTCGTGGCGGACGACGTCCTTGTGCGTCAGGTGCACCATGCCGATTTCCGGAATGTCCTTCAAAATTTCGATTGCTTCCGCCAAGCCGGATTTCTTCCCGTAGGGCAAGTCCGTCTGGGTGATATCGCCGGTGACGACGACTTTGCTGTGGAAGCCCAGGCGCGTTAAGAACATCTTCATCTGTTCAGATGTCGTGTTCTGCGCCTCGTCCAGAATGATGAAGGAATCCGACAGCGTGCGGCCGCGCATGTACGCCAGCGGGGCAACCTCCACCACGCCGCGCTCCAGCAGCTTCTGATAGCTGTCCACGCCCATGAAGTCGTACAGCGCGTCGTAGAGCGGGCGCAGGTACGGGTCAACCTTCTGCGTCAGGTCGCCGGGCAGGAAGCCCAGCTTCTCCCCCGCCTCCACCGCCGGGCGTGTGAGCACAATGCGCTCAATCTCCTTGTTTTTCAGTGCCACAACAGCCAGCGCCATTGCCAGATACGTCTTGCCCGTACCTGCCGGGCCGACGGCGAACGTGAGGTCATGGTCGCGGATGGCCTGCACATACTCCTGCTGTCCCAGCGTCTTGCAGCGAATCTGCTTGCCGCGGTGGGTGATGGCGACGACGGAGCGCAGAATCTCGTCGATGCGGTCCACGTCGCCCTCGCGCGCCAGGGCGATGGCGTAGCGGATGCGCGTGCGGTCAACCAGATCGCCGCGGCGGATCATCTCCAGCAGCTTCAGGATGACGCTTTCCGCCAGCGCCGCATCCTCCGCTTCGCCCGTGAGGAACAGCTCCGAGCCGCGCAGGGAGACAGCGACGCCGCACTCCTGCTCCACCAGCGCAACATTCTGGTCGTTCAGCCCGAACAGGGACATATAGGCATCCATCGAATCCAGCGTCAGGGGAATCTTTCTCGTTTCAGTCAAAAACGATGTCCTTCTTTCCATTTGAAACGGCGACAATCAAGTTCATACTAATTCGATTCCAAAACATGGCATCGAGCATAGCAGATTTTTCGTTCCGGCAAAGCTGAGTGAAGTGAGGCGTACTGGAGGTACGCGCGAGCGGAACGAAGCAAAGCCGGGGCGGAAAAGATGCTGGGCGAATGCCATGTTTTAGATGAGAATTAGTATCACTTATCTGGCGCGCCGCTGGGTATCTGCTCGGCAATATCCACAAGCCTTTCGCCCGTTGCCACTGCCAACAGTACCTCATGATCTATCATACTACAATTTACCCACTTGTCAACCAAAGATTCGTTCGTACCGATGATTTCGCGCAGTTTTCGCAAAGCCGCTATGCTTGCTTCGGCAGTTATTTCCTCATTTGCCCGATTTTGTTTCGTAATTTCACATTCATACCGCTTTTCCCACACGCAGGTGAGCGGCAGGAAGAAGCCGCCCAGCGGGAGCGTGCGCCGGGACACATCCGCCTGATGGAACGCGCTCTCCGGCTCATGCCACAGGGCGAACCACGGGCTGACGACCGACACGCTTTCCTCCGTGCGCCCGGAATAGGACGTGTGCAGCTCTGTCAAGTCCATGCGGATGGCAGCCGCGTCCCACACGCGCGCCATCACCACCCCGCGCGCTGATACCGCCCGCACGCCGCTGCCCGTGCGTTCCTCGCCGCGGATGAGGATTTGCCCCTTGCGCACCACGTCGCCGGGCTGAACAAGCGCCGTGCCCGCCTTCGTGCGGATGCTATCGACGATGCCGTCCCGCGCGGCGACCACGTCCCCCGCGCCCGTCTCGGACAAGGGCGTTCCCGCCGGCACGCCGTCCACCACGCGAATCAGCAGCGTCATCCCCCGCCAGCCGCACTCCACCCACGCCGTTTCCGGGTAGCGCCATTCCAGCAGGTCACGCAGCTGACCCGGATGAACGTCGCTTTTTCGCATCGGCGGGGTGATGCCCAGCGCCTGCAGGTATTCGGGCAAATCTGCGGCGTAAATCCCGGCGTTTTCAATCTCCACGCGCCACATCACCTGCGACGCGCCGATGAGCGCGCCAATGCCCAGCATCAGCGCGGAAAGCAGCGCCAGCCGATGGCGAATCCACGTCATCAGCCGTCCCGTGCCCTGCCGATTGCCCACCGAGAAGCGCCAGCCGCCGTTTTCCGCCATCATCCGCAGCGTCATCACATCATCCTCGCGGGCAAAGGCACTGAGATGTTTGCCGCGGATGCGCACGCCCGTCAGCAGCAGCCCCATTTCCCCCGCGCGGCGCAAAAACCGCGGCAGATTGACCCCATCCACCGTGACGGCGATAAGCCACGGCCGCCCGCTCATGTTCCGCCTCCCAGCACGCTGATAGTGTCAATTTGCCCGGTCACAATCGCGTCTGATGATGAATAGCGCAGGAAGCGCAGGTTCGCCCCGCTAATGCGCAGCGTACCCTCCTTCGTGCGGAAGAGCGCCTCCTCCGCCGTGTACCCCAGCAGACCCTGATGCTGCTCCACCCACGCGCGGCCGCGCCCCGTCAGCGTCACCTTGAATGCGCCGCCCGTCACCTCCGGCGGGAAAAACGGCTCCTTCTCCATGATGCACAGCCCCCTTTCTCATCGAATTTTTATGTTCCAGCGCCCGAAAATAGCCATCCACCCGAAAAAACCTGTTTACGTTTTCCGTTTTTGATGGTATAATGATGTGTACGGCGCGAAAAACGTGCCGGGAAATGGAGAGTATGCGATGGCGCAGCTGAACGATTTGGGCATTGACCTTGGAACCTCCAATGTATTGATTTACCAGCAGGGCAAGGGGCTTGTGCTCCGCAGACCGGCGGTAGTCGCCATTGAGCGCTCCACCAAGAAGGTGCTGGCCATCGGGGACGATGCCCAGCGCATGGTCGGCCGCACGCCCAGCAACATCATGGCGATTCGCCCGCTGAAGCAGGGCACCGTCGCGGATTTTGAGCTGACGAACACCATGCTCCGCTTCTTTCTGAACGGTGTGCTGTCCAAGCGCCTGTTCTCCGGACCGCGCGTCGTCATGAGCGTCCCTTCCGGCGTGACCGAGACGGAGAAGCACTCCCTCATCAACATCCTGCTGGACGCGGGCGTGAAGCGTACCTATCTGCTTGACCGTCCGCTCGCGGCGGCGCTTGGCGTCGGCATGGATTTGCGCCAGCGCTACGGCCGCATGATTGTGGACATGGGCGCGGGCATCACTGATATTGCCGTTATTTCCGAGGGCGAAATCGTCCAGTCCTCCAGCGTCTATTACGCCGGCGACTATTTCGACGACGCGATTGTCCGCTACATCCGCAAGAAGTACTCTCTGCTGATTGGCGAGCGCACCGCCGAGCAGATTAAAATCAACATCGGCACGGCGATGAAGCCCGAAACCGACGAAGCGAACCTTGCCATGCCCGTCGTCGGCCGCAACCAGCTCTCCGGCCTGCCCCGCACGCAGGAGATTCACGCCGCTGAAATCTACGAGGCGCTGAAAGACCCCGTCGCCGCCCTCATCGGCAGCATTCAGGACGTGCTGGTGCGCACACCCCCGCAGCTGGCGTCCGACATTTTTGATGACGGCATCGTCTTAAGCGGCGGCGCAGCGGGACTGGCGCGCCTGCCCGAAGCGATTTACACCGCCCTGCACATCCCCTGCGGCGTCGCCGACGACCCGCAGACCAGCGTCGTTCTCGGCTGCGGCATTGCCGTGGAAGACCCCGGCGCCTACGCCTCCCTGCTCGACGACGGCCGCAAGGGCTTCAAGCGCCTGTAAGCCATTGTATACAGAAAGCACCCCGTGTTTTTTTCCGAAAGCGGAAACGCACGGGGCTTTTTGTTTTTTTGGGGGAAGTTTTCCACCACTCTCTATCACGATAAAAGTCAAGGATGGTGATGTGCACTGCGAAGGTGTCGAGGGGGCGACCGCAGACGTTCGTCTGTTTCCATTGCCCCCTCGTCGCTCCCGCAGGAGCGAAATCCCTTGCGCAACAAAAAAGTGCAGTTGGTTTTGACCCCAAAATCAAATGAAATCAAGCGAAATCAAATGAAATCAAATTTCCTTGACGAACATCCATTCCCCGTACTACAATATCACTGTCGCAATAGCGGCGAATAAAATCCGAAAGGAATGACCCAAATGTGCAATGTAAACTACTTGATTGAAATCCGCCGTTTCAACACATTCGCCGCGCGAACCCGTCTTCCCGCCAGCGCCCAGCTGCTGTGGTACAAGCTGATTGAAATCATGAACCAGCACGCCCGCGGCGGCGACTGGTGCGACGGTTTCCTCCGCATCGACAACCCGTACCTGCTCGCCTACTTTCCCATGAGCGCCACCGCCCTCGCCGACGCTCGACGCACGCTCTGCGAAGCTGGGCTTTTGGAGTACATTCCCGGCGAAAAGAAGCGCACGCCGCCCGCGTACCGCCTGCATTACTTCTCCGTTTGCGACGGAAAAGGCGCTGTTGAGCGTGACTATCCGCGTGAAATCAGTGCTGATAGCACAGCTGATTGCCCCGCTGATAACTCCGAAATCCGTGACGATCCCCGTGATCATCCCGATTCTCCTGCCGAGCATCACGCCGATTGCCCCGAAATCCGCGACTATCCCCGTGACAATCCGAATTACCCAAGCGTTTACCCAAGCGATTGCACAACCGTTTGTCCAACCGATTGCACAACCGATTGCCACGGAAATACGCCCGATTTCCACGACACTAATATAAACTATACAGAAACAGAAACGGAAACCGTAAACCCAACGGGGAAAACGAATGATGATGAAACGGAGACATCTGCTTTCTCTGCCGGATACGCGGGCGCAGGCGCGTGTACGGGTGCGTATGCGTGTACGGAGGCGGGCGCGCGCG
>OCHJ01000245.1_pt1 | contig 82001 bp, 83 predicted proteins | sample 1538381 | NCBI WGS metagenome assembly OCHJ01 (sample SAMN04571688, study PRJEB22368) | human gut metagenome | biome: human gut; material: stool | host: Homo sapiens | place: Luxembourg | collected 2012-06-29 | reverse complement strand
CAGGAGATCAAATGGTATTAGATGGACCACACAGAAAAGGTGATTTAAGAAGAGCTAGAGCTGCTGCTGTAAGTATTGTACCAAATTCAACAGGTGCAGCAAAAGCAATAGGATTAGTTATTCCAGAATTAAATGGAAAATTAATTGGTTCAGCTCAAAGAGTTCCAGTTCCAACAGGTTCAACAACTATATTAGTTGCTGTTGTAAAAGGTAACGATGTTACTGTTGAAGGAATTAACGAAAAAATGAAATCTGTAGCAAACCAATCATATGGTTATACAGATGAATTATTAGTTTCTTCAGATATTATTGGTATAACATATGGATCATTATTTGATAGTACTCAAACAATGGTAACAAAAATAGAAGAAGGATTATATCAAGTTCAAGTTGTATCTTGGTATGATAATGAAAATTCATATACAAGCCAAATGGTAAGAACAATAAAATATTTTGCTGAATTAGGAGAATAATTTATTTGAATTTATAATAAAATAGATAAAAATAGACTTTTATTAAATATTAATAAAGGTCTATTTTTTATAATTTGTCCTGTAATGGTAAATTTATGAATAAAAAATATGAAAAAACCAATAATAAATTAGTAATAAATACTTGAAATGTGCAGACTTTTGTTATAAAATGAAAATGCCTGAAAAAATAGATGTTTTTGGGCCTAATGTCATAAAAACTGAAAAAGGTTATGGCAATAAAAGGAGGATAAAAAATGAATAAAAAAACAATAAAAGACATTGATTTAAAAGAAAAAAAAGTTTTAGTAAGATGTGACTTTAATGTACCTTTAGATGAAAATCAAAATATTACAGATAATACAAGAATAGTTGCAGCATTACCAACTATAAAATATTTACTAGAAAATAATTGTAGTATTGTTTTATGTTCACACTTAGGAAGACCAAAAGGAGAAGTAAAACCAGAGTTTTCTCTAAAACCAGTAGCAAAAGAATTATCAAAATTATTAGATAAAGAAGTAATAATGGCAAATGATGTTGTTGGGGAAGATGCAACTTCTAAAGCAGCAGAATTACAACCAGGACAAATTTTATTATTAGAAAATGTTAGATTCCATAGAGAAGAAACAGATAATGATCCAGAATTTAGCAAAAAATTAGCAAGCATGGCAGAAGTATTTGTTAATGATGCATTTGGAGCAGCACACAGAGCTCATAGTTCAACAGTTGGTGTAGCAGCATATTTACCAGCTGTATCAGGATTATTAATAGAAAAAGAATTAAAATTCTTAGGAAATGCTTTAAATAATCCAGAAAGACCATTTGTAGCAATTTTAGGTGGAGCTAAAGTTTCAGATAAAATTGGTGTAATTGACAGTTTACTAGAAAAAGTAGATACATTAATGATTGGTGGAGGAATGGCATATACATTCTTCAAAGCACAAGGATATGAAGTAGGAAATTCAATTTGTGAAGTTGACAAATTAGACTTAGCTAAAGAAGCAATGGAAAAGGCTAAAGAAAGAGGAGTTAAATTAATGCTTCCTGTTGATACAAAAATAGGAAAAGAATTTAAACCAGACACAGAAAGCAAAGTAGTAGCTTGGACAGAAATACCAGAGGAATGGGAAGGATTTGATATTGGTCCAAAAACAATAGAAATGTTTAAAGAAGAATTACAAAAAGCAAAAACAGTTGTATGGAATGGACCATTAGGTTTATTCGAATTTGATCAATTTGCAATTGGAACAAATGAAATAGCAAAAACATTATCAGAAATAGATGCAACAACAATAATTGGTGGTGGTGATTCAGCAGCAGCAGTTAGAAAAGCTGGATTACAAGATAAAATGACACATATTTCAACAGGTGGTGGAGCATCACTTGAATTCTTAGAAGGTAAGAAATTACCAGGAATTGAATGTTTACAAGATAAATAAATATAATTTATAAGGGGATATTTATTTATATCCCCTTATAAATCCGCTTGAATAGAAACAATATTTCTTATATTAAGGAGGGAAAAATATGAGGAGAAAAGTAATAGCAGGAAACTGGAAAATGAATATGTTACCAGGAGAAGCAATTGAATTTATAACAGAATTAGAGCCATTAGTAAAAGATACAAAAAATGAAGTTATTTTGTGTGTACCATATACAGATTTATTTTATGCATTATTAACAGCACAAAATACAAATATAAAAATAGGTGCTCAAAATATGCACTTTGAAGAAAAAGGAGCATATACAGGAGAAGTTTCTGGAAAAATGTTAAAATCTATAAATGTAGAATATGTAATTATAGGACATTCAGAAAGAAGACAATATTTTAATGAAACAGATGAAACAGTAAATAAAAAAATAAAAGCAGCATTTGCAAATGGATTAAAACCAATAGTATGTGTTGGTGAAACATTAGAACAAAGAGAAGCAGGAAAAACAGTCGAAATAATTACAAAACAAACAGAATTAGCATTAGAAGGATTAACTGATGAACAAGTAAAAAACACAATAATTGCATATGAACCAATTTGGGCAATCGGAACAGGAAAAACAGCAACAAGTGAAGATGCAAATAATAGTATAAAAGAAATAAGAAACAAAATTGCAGACATATATGGAAAAGATGTAGCAGAAGAGGTTATAATTCAATATGGTGGAAGCGTAAAATCAACAAATGCAAAAGAATTATTTGAAATGTCAGATATAGATGGAGGACTAGTTGGTGGAGCAAGCCTAAAAGCAGAAGAATTTAGTAAAATAGTAAACTATTAAATGATTTTGGGGACAGAGCAAAAAATCATGCTCCAGATTATCGCAGAAAATTAAATATTTATTTAAGGCAATAATATGTACTTAATTAAAGAGTGATTTTTTGCTCCGTCCCTAAAATCATTGGAAAAGGATGGGGAAAAATGAAAGATAAATTGACAATGCTAATGATATTAGATGGTTTTGGTGATAATCCAAATAAAGATGGAAATGCAATAAAATTGGCAAAAACACCTAATATTGATAAACTAATGAGAAATTATCCAACTGAAGATATTTATACAAGTGGTCTAGCAGTTGGATTACCAGAAGGACAAATGGGAAATTCAGAAGTAGGACACACAAATATTGGAGCAGGAAGAATTGTATATCAAGAATTAACTAAAATAACAAAATCAATAGAAGATGGAGATTTCTTTACAAACCCAGAATTTATGGCAGCAATTGAAAACTGTAAAAAATATAATTCAAAATTACACATTTTAGGTTTAGTTTCAGATGGTGGAGTTCATAGTCATATAAGACATTTATATGGATTACTAGAAATGGCTAAAAGAAGAGATTTTGAAAATGTATTTGTACATTGTTTCTTAGATGGTAGAGATACACCACCAGCATCAGCAGAAAGTTATATATTAAAATTACAAGAAAAAATGGATGAAAAAGGTATTGGAAAAATTGCAAGCTTATCAGGTAGATTTTATGCTATGGATAGAGATAAAAGATGGCAAAGAGTTCAAAAATGTTATGATGCATTAGTAAATGGAAAAGGAAATAAAGCAGGAAGTAGCATAAAAGCAATAGAAGATTCATACCAAAAAGAAGTTTTTGATGAATTTGTTGAACCAACAGTAATATGCAATGGAGAAGAACCAGTTGCAACTATTGGAAAACATGATTCAGTAATATTCTTTAATTTCAGACCAGATAGAGCAAGAGAAATAACAAGAGCATTAGTAGATCCAGAATTTGATGCTTTTGAAACTAAAAAAGACTTAGACTTATATTTTGTATGTTTCACAAGTTATGATGAAACAATGCCAAATGTAGAAGTAGCATTTAAAAAAGAACCATTAAAAAATACATTTGGAGAATATATAAGTAAAAATGGATATACACAATTAAGAATTGCGGAAACAGAAAAATATGCACATGTAACATTTTTCTTTAATGGTGGTGAAGAAAAACAATATCCAGGAGAAGATAGAATTTTAGTACCATCACCAAAAGTAGAAACATATGATATGCAACCAGAAATGAGCGCATATGAAGTTACAGATAAAGTATTAGATGCAATATCACAAGACAAATATGATGCTATAATTTTAAATTATGCTAATACTGATATGGTAGGACACACAGGAAGCTTGTCAGCAGCTATAAAAGCAGTTGAAACAATAGATGAATGTGTAGGAAAAGTTGTAAAATTAGTAGAAGAAAAACAAGGTAATTTATTAATAACAGCAGACCATGGAAATGCTGAACAAATGATAGATTATAAAACAGGAGAACCACATACAGCACACACAACAAACCCAGTACCATTAATATTGGTTTCAGCAGATAAAAATTTAAAATTAAAACAAGGTGGAAAGCTAGCAGACTTAGCACCAACAATGCTTGATTTAATGAATCTAGAAAAACCAGAAGAAATGACAGGTGAAAGTTTGTTAGATAGGGAATAAAAGGATATGTTAAATCATACAAAAAAGATAAAAGAAATATATGAAGATATTCAAAAAAGATTATTTTATATGATTCCAGAAAAATGGGATAAATTATATCTTTATAGTTCAGTGATAGATATGCAAAATGGAGAACAAACAGGAGAACTATATTTTTACTATATACCTAAAGGAATACTAAAAAAGAAGCCTGTAAATGTTTACGAAATACCTAACAGATTCAATTTAGATGAGAATGATTATTTAAAACTTGTAAAAATTTTATATGATAGAATAAAACAATTAAGAGAAGAGTTTAGAAAATCAGAAACAGGAACATTGTGGTCTAATATAACAATGACAATTGGAAATATGAAATTTAAAGTTGAATATAATTATGATGATTTAGAACATAGTAGTTTTTCAAGTTATGAAAGACATATAATATGGAGATATGAATATTTAGGTATTGGAGAAGAACAAGTAAGTAAAAAAGAAAAAGAAATACTAAATAAATATTTAACAGGAGCTAAAATAATAAAAAGAAAAGAAAATTATGAAACAGGTTTATATATAAGAGATATAGAAAATAAAATTGCATATAATACAGATGATGATAAGCCTTTAAATCAACCAAATGAGGAGATACTTAAAAAGGCAAAGAAAAATCAATTGTTAATATCAGAGGAACAAATAAAAGAATTTGAAAAAAATAAAAAAATTAATAATTAATTTAAATTAGATATTATTCTTTAGAAAATTAAATACTAATAAATGTATGTTAATATTTAATTTTCTAATTAAATATAAAAATAAACTTAGAATTGAAAGGAGCAATTTAAAATGACATATTCAAAAGAATTAGAAGATATGTGTTATGTTCGTAAAGGAGTAAATCATGGACCAGCACCAATTCCAGAAGAAGGAAAATGGGTTAAAGCTAAAGAAATAAAAGATATTTCAGGTTTAACACATGGTATTGGATGGTGTGCACCTCAACAAGGAGGATGTAAATTAACATTAAATATTAAAGATGGAATAATCCAAGAAGCATTAATAGAGACAATAGGATGTTCAGGAATGACACATTCAGCAGCTATGGCAGGAGAAATATTAACAGGTAAAACAATATTAGAAGCATTAAACACAGACTTAGTTTGTGATGCTATCAATACAGCCATGAGAGAATTATTTTTACAAATAGTATATGGTAGAAGTCAAACAGCTTTCTCAGAAGGAGGACTTCCAGTAGGAGCAGGACTTGAAGATTTAGGAAAAGGACATACATCACAAGTTGGAACAATATATTCAAGTACATTAAAAGGGCCAAGATATTTAAACCTAACAGAAGGTTATATAATGGAATTAGGATTAGACAAAAATGATGAAATTATAGGATATAAATATGTTCATTTAGGAAAAATGATGGAAAACATCAAAAAAGGTGTAGATCCTAAAGAAGCAATTGAAAAAGCAACAGGTACTTATGGAAGATTTGATGAGGCTGTTAAGAAAATTGACCCTCGTACATAAAAGTCGATTGGAATTTTAATCAATTTTAAATAATAGATATAAATATTATAGGAGGAATAAAGATGGCAGTAACATTTGAAAGTTATGAAAGAAGAATAGACCAAATAAAACCAGTTATGGAAAAATACGGAATTAAAGATTTTGAAGATGCTTTAAAAATATGTACAGATAAAGGATTTAATCCATATGAAATAGTAAAAGGAGTACAACCAATTTGCTTTGAAAATGCAGCTTGGGCATATACATTAGGTGCTGCAATAGCAATCAAAAAAGGATGCACAAAAGCAGCAGATGCAGCAAAAGCAATTGGAGAAGGATTACAAGCATTTTGTATACCAGGTTCAGTTGCAGATGATAGAAAAGTTGGATTAGGACATGGAAACTTAGCTTCAATGCTATTATCAGAAGATACAAAATGTTTTGCATTTTTAGCAGGACATGAAAGCTTTGCAGCAGCAGAAGGAGCAATTGGTATTGCAAATTCAGCAAACAAAGTAAGAAAAACACCATTAAGAGTTATCTTAAATGGATTAGGAAAAGATGCAGCACAAGTAATATCAAGAATTAATGGATTTACATATGTAAAAACAGATTTTGATTTCTTCACAGGAAAAGTAAATGTAGTAGAAGAAATTAAATATTCAGATGGAGATAGAGCAAAAGTTAGATGCTATGGAGCTAATGATGTTAGAGAAGGTGTAGCAATTATGTGGATGGAAGATGTTGATGTATCTATTACAGGAAACTCAACAAACCCAACAAGATTCCAACATCCAGTAGCAGGAACATACAAAAAAGAAAGATTAGCAGAAGGTAAAAAATACTTCTCAGTTGCTTCAGGAGGAGGAACAGGAAGAACATTACACCCAGATAATATGGCAGCTGGACCAGCTTCTTATGGTATGACAGATACAATGGGAAGAATGCACTCAGATGCACAATTTGCAGGAAGCTCATCAGTACCAGCACATGTTGAAATGATGGGATTAATCGGAATGGGAAACAACCCTATGGTTGGTGCATCAGTAGCTGTAGCTGTTGCAGTTGAAGAAGCTATGAAATAGTTGAAAATATTGAATTACAGCAATTTTATATAGAATTAATAAAAAACGTGGACAAATGCCAAAATACAGTTTTGTCCACGTTTTGCCCGCAAAAAATTACTTTTAATATCATAAACTTTATGTTATAATAATAAACTGACAATAAAAAAGGAGGTTATAAATTTGAATTTTATCGTAGAAGTTCTTAATTCATTTTGGTGTCAATCTTTAATAAAAATAATGCTAGGTTGCATATTAGCTGGAATTATAGGCCTTGAAAGGTCTTCATGGAATAAGCCAGCAGGATTTAGAACGCATTCATTAGTTGGAATGAGTGCAGTTTTAATTATGCTATGTGGAGAATATATGTCTAAAGAGTACAATATTGATCCATCAAGAATACCAGCACAATTATTATCTGGAATAGGATTTATTGGAGCCGGTACAATTTTAAGAGATGGTTTTAATGTTAAAGGATTAACTACTGCAGCAGGATTGCTTGCTGTTACTTGTATTGGTTTAAGTATTGGAGCCGGATTTTATTTAGGTGGAATTTTAACAACTTTAATTGCGTATCTTATTTTATCATATTCATATAAAATTTCAGATAGATTGGATCATTTCAACCTTTTAGAATTAGAAATTGAAATATCAAAAAATACAAATGAAGTATTAGGTCAAATTGAAAATATATTTAGTGAATATAATGTAGATATAAAACATATAAAAAGACCTAAAAAAGATGAAATTGAATTAAATAGTGAAACTGTTCATATAGTTGGTCAATATGCTAAAAAAGGTTTTAAAAAGAATGAACTATTTAGTTCTATTAGTGCACTTCCTTATGTAACAGAAATTGTAGAGGATTAACTTTTTTACGTTAACCTCTTTATTTTTATGGAAATATATGTTATAATCATAACAGTTGGTATTTAAACAACTATATTAAAATCGTTTATTAATAATTATATTTATAAATGTAATTTAAGGAGGAATTATTTATGTGGTTTTTATTAGCACTACTTGTTATTATTATAGTATTAGCATCAATGTCTATTAAAATCGTTAAACAATCTGAGGTTTATGTTATTGAAAGATTAGGTAAATTTTATAAAGTAGCAGATGCAGGTCTTACAATTATTATACCTTTTTTAGATCATGTTAGAAGTGTTGTAAGTTTAAAACAACAAACTATGGATGTACCACCTCAAGGAGTTATTACTAAAGATAATGTTACAATTACAATTGATACAGTTGTATTTTATCAAATAACAGATCCAGCAAAAGCTGTATACGAAATTCAAAGTTTGAAAAAAGGTATTGAATATTTAGCAATTACAACTATTCGTGATATAATTGGTAAAATGGATTTAGATGAAACATTTAGTTCAAGAGATGGAATTAACAATAAATTACGTGTAGTTCTTGACGAAGCAACAGATAGATGGGGATGTAAAATTGATAGAGTTGAAATAAAAGATATAAACCCACCTGCAGATGTACAAGATGCAATGGAAAAAGAAATGAATGCTGAAAGAAATAAAAGAGCGATGATATTAGAAGCAGAGGCACAAAGACAATCAGCTATAACTATTGCAGAAGGTAGAAAACAAGCTGCTATATTAGAAGCAGAAGCAGATAAAGAAGCTAGAATTAGAAGAGCAGCCGGTGAAGCACAAGCAATTAAAGAAGTAGCAGATGCAAAAGCATTAGAAATACAAAAAGTTTATGATGCAATGAAAAAAGCAGATCCTACAGAAAAATTAGTACAATTAAAATCTTTAGAAGCATTAGAAGAAGTTGCAAAAGGTGAAGCAAATAAAGTATTTATACCATTTGAAGCAACTAGTGCATTAAGTTCTTTAGGAACTATGGCTGAAGCAGTAAAAGAAAATAAAACTAAAAAGGCTAAAAAAGAAGAAATAGAAGAATAATATATAATACATATTTATAATAAAAAGAGTCCAGATTATTAGATAAAATTTAGTAATTTGGCCTCTTTTTTTATAAAAAATATTTACAAAAATATATTTAGACTATTCTTAAAAGAAAAAGATAAAGACATGCCATATTTTGCAGCAAAAATATAAAATATAAATCAATTTCAATAATTTATAGTCAAAGTAAAAAATATTGAATAGAAAATTAAAATTTGTACATAACTATATAAAGAGATTTATAGGAGTTGTGTAAAAATGGATAACAATGATAAAATAAATTTAAATAAAGAGATTGCCAATGAATACAATAAAATTGGCAAACATGAAGTAGGGGAAGATACAACAAAATATGGAGAGTTTGTATCTTCTTATTTTGCTTGGATATCTTTGCCAGAACAAAAAGAAAATGCAGAAAGATTACAAAATATAACACGTGGAGATATAAAACAAAATAATAAGAAATAAAGAAAAACTTCAAAAAAGTGAGAAAAAAAGAGATAATGATATAAAAAAGCTTAAAATAAGAGAATAAAAGTCAATAAAGGTCAGAAAAAGTCAAAAATAGAATTTGATTATTAAAAAAAAGTGAGTATAATAGTATTATAGGTCAAAGAAAGTCAAAGACAAAAACAATAGAACTATATATAAATGTAAATCATAAAAAATATTAACAAATTAGTAAGGGGGCAAATAAGATGAGAATGTCAGATGTGATAGAAGAATTTATCAAAGAACTGTTTGATGATGGAGAAGAGGCTATAGAAATTCAAAGAAACGAATTAGCAGAACATTTTAATTGTGTACCATCACAAATAAATTATGTAATATCTACAAGATTTAAGCCGTCACAAGGGTATTATGTAGAAAGCAGAAGAGGTGGAGGAGGTCATATAACAATTAAAAAAGTTAATAATGACAAAGAAGAATATATAATGCATATTATAAATAATATAGGTAAAAATTTAACTTCAAATGAAGTAGATATATTATTAAGTGACTTCTTATCTTATAATATTATAAATAGCAAAGAAGCCAAACTTTTAAAAGTGGCTACAAGTGATAATGTATTAAAACTTTCAAAAGATATAAAAGATGAAGTGCGTGCAAGAATTTTTAAAAACATGTTATTAAATTTATAAAGGAGGAATTTATTATGTTATGTGAAAATTGTGGAAAGAAAGAAGCTAATGTTAGATATACAGAAAATATAAACGGAAGAAGAAAAGAATTAAACTTATGTGAAGAATGTAGTAAAAAACTTGGAATAGGAGAAATAGATTTTAGTATGCCAATTAATTTTTCTAGTTTTTTAGGAGGATTTATGGATGAATTAGAATCACCTAGTTTTATGCCAATGTTTAATACTTTACAACAAAAAAATAAATGTAATCATTGTGAATCAACATTTGAAGATATTTTAAATACAGGAATGTTAGGATGTGAAGAATGTTATGATTCATTTGGAGATGAATTAGATTCAATAATAAAAAAAGTGCAAGGTTCAAACAGACATGTAGGAAGAATAGGAAAAGTTATAGATAAAAAAATTGAAGAAAAACATAAAGAAAATACATCTGAAAAGGTAGTTGACAAGGAAATAATTCTAAAAAGAGATTTAGAACAAGCAATAAAAGAAGAAAGATATGAAGATGCAGCTAAAATAAGAGATGAATTAAAAGCATTAGAAAATGACAATAAAAATAATAAATAAATTATAAAAAGGAAAGTGATAAAATGAATTGGTATTTGCAAAGTAGTGAAAATTCAGATGTAATAAGAAGTTCAAGAATTAGATTTGTAAGAAATATAAATGGAATAAATTTTAAACTAGGATTAAAAGATAGAGAAATTTTAGAAAATAAAATAAAAGACAACATATATAACATAGGATATGGATTAAAATTCCTGAAATTAAAAGATATGGATGATATAACAAAAAGAAGTTTAATTGAAAAAAATCTAATTAGTCCAACATATGGTATGAATGAAGATGGAAGTATATTAATAAATGATGAAGAAAATATATGTATAATGATAGGTGGGGAAAATCATTTAAATATTCAAGTGTTTAATGAAGGACTAGAATTAGAAAATACACTAAATCTAGCAATAGAAATAGAAGAAAAAATAGGAGAAATTTTAGGATATTCTATAAGTAAAAAATATGGATATTTAACAAAAAGTTTAAATGATGTTGGAACAGGATTAAAAGTATCAGTAATGTTAGAATTGCCAGCACTTGCGAAAACGGGAAACTTAAAACAAATATTAGACACTATTAGAGATTTTAATATAAATATAGATGGAGAATATGGAAAAACATCTAAAAATACGAAATATGTATATCAAATATCTAATAGACAAACAATAGGAATTACAGAAAAAGAAATTGTAAATAATATAAAAGTTATAACTAAAAAATTAGTAGAACAAGAAAGAAAAGCAAGAAAAATATTAGCAAAAGAAGGTATTGAACTAGAAGATACAATAAATAGAAGTTATGGAATTCTAGAAAATTGCAAAAAAATTTCATATGATGAAGCAAAAGAATTACTAACTAATGTGAAATTAGGAGTAGATTTAGGTGTATTTGACAAATTAACAGATTTGCAAATAAAGAAACTATTTTTATATATAAAACCTGCAAATTTACAAAAGTATTATGGAGAAGAGTATGACAAAATAGAACAAAACATAAAAAGAGCAGATTTGATACAAAAAATGTCAAAAGAATAAAACATTGAAAGATTTGAATTATAATAAAGAAAAGAATATACAAATTTAGAAGGGAGTGAATGTTATGATGTACAGTTTTACAAATAGAGCTAAAAAGGCAATAGATATTGCAAATGAAGTGGCAATGGAATTAGGACATAATTATATAGGAACAGAACATATTTTATATGGTTTGGTAAAAGAAGGAAGTGGAGTTGCAGCAAAGGTTCTAGAAAGTCAAGAAATAGAATCAGATGCAATAATAGATAAAATAGTAGAATTAATAGGTAATGAAAGTCCTATTACTGAGACTTTAGGATTTACACCAAGAAGTAAAAGGGTTATTGAAAATGCATTTATAGAAGCAAGAAAATTGGGATATAACTATATAGGAACAGAACATATGTTAATGGGAATATTAAGAGAAGGAGACAGTATTGCAACTAGAATACTAATAGAACTTAATGTAAATATTCCAAAATTATATAATGAAATAATAAAAGTAATTAATGAGGGTGAAGATTATAGCAATGATGGCTTAAATAATAAAAATAGTAAGAAAAGAGGAAGCTATAATTCAACACCTACATTAAATCAATTTGGAAGTGATTTAACGCAAAAAGCAGAAGAAGGAAGGCTTGATCCAATAATAGGTAGAAAAGAAGAAATAGAAAGAGTTATTCAAATTTTATCAAGAAGAACTAAAAATAATCCATGTTTAATAGGTGAACCAGGTGTTGGTAAAACAGCAGCTGTTGAAGGATTAGCACAAAAAATAGTTTCAGGAGATGTACCTGAAATTTTAAAAGATAAAAGAGTGGTAACATTAGATATTTCAGGAATGATAGCTGGTAGTAAATATAGAGGAGATTTTGAAGAAAGAATAAAAAAAGCATTAGATGAAGTAAAAAAAGTAGGAGATGTAATTTTATTTATTGATGAAATTCATACAATAGTTGGAGCAGGGGCAGCAGAAGGAGCAATGGATGCAGCAAACATTTTAAAACCATTATTGGCAAGAGGAGAAATCCAATTAATAGGTGCAACAACATTAAATGAATATAGAAAATATATAGAAAAAGATGCAGCACTTGAAAGGAGATTTAGCCCAGTAACAGTAAATGAACCAAGTGAAAAAGATACTGTAAAAATTTTAAAAGGAATTCGTGATAAGTATGAAGCACATCATGGAGTAAAAATTTCTGATGAAGCAATTGAAGCAGCAGTAAAAATGTCTGTTAGATATATAAATGACAGATTTTTACCAGATAAAGCAATTGACCTAATTGATGAAGCTGCATCACGTGCAAAATTAAAAACATACACTGAACCAGATAGTCTAAAGAAAATATTGGAACAAATAGAAGAAGTAGAAAAAGACAAAGAAGAAGCGGTTCATATGCAAAAATTTGAAAAAGCAGCATCATTAAGAGACAAACAAAAAGAATTAAAAGAGAAATATGAAAAAGAACAGAAAAAGTGGAAAAATAAAAATAATAAAGAACTTATAAACATAACAGAAGAAAATATTGCAGAAGTAATTAGTAGTTGGACAGGAATACCAGCAAATAAAATAACAGAAGATGAAAATGCAAGATTAAAAAATCTTGAAAAAACATTACACAAAAGAGTAATTGGACAAAATGAAGCTGTTGAAGCTGTTGCAAAAGCAATAAGAAGAAGCAGAGTAGGATTAAAAGACCCAAACAGACCTATAGGCTCATTCTTATTCTTAGGCCCAACAGGTGTAGGAAAAACAGAATTATCAAAAGCATTGGCAGAAGGATTATTTGGTGATGAAAATGCAATGATTAGATTAGACATGTCAGAATATATGGAACCACATTCTGTTGCTAAATTAATAGGTTCACCTCCAGGATATGTTGGATTTGATGAAGGTGGTCAATTAACAGAAAAAATAAGAAGAAAACCATATTCAGTAATATTATTTGATGAAATTGAAAAAGCACATCCAGATGTTATGAACATGTTACTACAAATACTTGAGGATGGAAGATTAACAGATAGTCAAGGAAGAACCGTAAACTTTAAAAATTCAGTAATAATTATGACATCAAATATTGGTGCCAGATTAATTACAGATAAGAAACAATTAGGATTTAGTCAAAATCAAGCAAAAGTTAAAGATAGCGAAATAAATAAAGAATATGAAGACACTAAAAAAGAAGTTATGGAAGCTTTGAAAAAAGAATTAAGACCAGAATTTATTAACCGTATAGATGAAATAATTGTATTCCATAAATTAACAGATAGTGAAATTAATCAAATAATAGACATAATGTTAAAAGAAGTAATTGGCAGATTAGCAACACAAAAAATTAAAATAGAGCTAGAACCACAAGTAAAAGAATTAATTGCAAGTAAAGGAATTGACAAAAATTTTGGTGCACGTCCTTTAAGAAGAACAATTCAAAGTGTTTTAGAAGATAGACTTGCAGAAGAAATTTTAGACGGAAACATCAAGAAAAATAAAACAAATAAAATTGGTGTAAAAGATGAAAAAATTGTAGTTGAAAAATAGCAGGTAACATAAAATAATCAGGTTTTTGTTGATGAAAAATGTTGACAACAAGCCCAAATGGGTATATAATTATAGAGATTTTAGGAGATTACTAAAATCTCTTTTTATGACCCAAAAAAGAGATAAAAAATAGGAGAAAAAGGGAGAAATAAAATGAATAACAAAAATATTAGAAACATAGCAATAATAGCACACGTTGACCATGGAAAAACTACATTAGTAGATGCAATGCTTAAACAAAGTCATGTATTTAGAGAAAATGAAGTAGTACAAGAAAGAGTAATGGATTCAAACGATCTAGAAAAAGAAAGAGGAATTACAATACTTTCTAAAAATACATCAGTTATGTATAATGATGTGAAAATTAACATTGTAGATACACCAGGACATGCTGATTTTGGTGGAGAAGTAGAAAGAGTACTAAAAACAGTAGATGGAGTACTTTTATTAGTTGATGCTTTTGAAGGAGCAATGCCTCAAACAAGAGAAGTTTTGAAAAAATCATTAGCATTAGGCTTAAAACCAATAGTAGTAATAAATAAAATAGATAGACCAGGAGCAATGCCAGAAAAAGTTGTAGACCAAGTTTTAGAACTATTTATAGAATTAGATGCATCTGACGAACAATTAGATTTTCCTGTTGTATATGCTTCTGCTAAAAACGGAATTGCAAAAATGGATATGAATGAAGAATCAGACAATTTACATTGCTTATTTGAAACAATAGTAAACACAATAGAACCACCAAAATGTGACGAAGAAGGACCTGCACAAATGTTAGTTTCTAATATAGATTATGATGACTATGTTGGAAGAATAGCAGTAGGAAGAATTGAAAGAGGTTCAATAACAGTTGGAATGCCAGTTGCAATTTGTGGTAAAGAAGATAAAATAACACAAGGAAAAATTGCAAAAGTATATACACATGTTGGTTTAAACAAAGTAGAAGTAGAAGAAGGAAAAGCTGGAGACATTATAGAACTTGCAGGACTTCCAGATATCAATATAGGTGATACAATTTGTGATTTAAATAATCCTGAAAAAATACCATTTGTAGATATTGATGAACCAACAGTATCTATGACATTTAGTGTAAATAATGGACCATTTGCAGGAAGAGAAGGAAAATTTATAACATCTAGACATATTCGTGATAGATTATTTAAAGAACTAGAAAGAAATGTATCTTTAAGAGTAAAAGAAACAGATTCAGCAGATTCTTTTGAAGTGTCAGGAAGAGGAGAATTACATTTATCTGTATTAATTGAAACAATGAGAAGAGAAGGATTTGAACTTTTAGTATCACGTCCAAAAGTTATTATAAAAGAAATTGATGGAGTTAAATGTGAACCAATAGAAGATTTAGTTGTAAATGTACCAGATGATTGTGTTGGAAATGTCATTGAAAAATTAGGTAGAAGAAAAGCTGAAATGACAAACATGGAACCAGCTGAAGATGGACATACAAAAATTGAATTCAAAATACCTGCAAGAGGATTAATAGGATATAGAACAGAATTCTTAACAGACACAAAAGGTGTAGGAACAATGAACCACGTATTTAATTCATATGAACCATATAAAGGAGATATTCAAGCACGTGTTAGAGGAACAATAGTAGCATTTGAAGCTGGAAAATCAATTACATATGGATTATATAATGCACAAGACAAAGGTGATTTATTCATAGGACCTGGTGTAGATGTATATGAAGGAATGATAGTTGGTCTAAATTCTAGAGGAGAAGATTTAAGTATTAATGTATGTAAAGAAAAACACTTGACAAATACTAGAGCATCAGGATCTGACGAAGCACTTCGTTTAGTTCCACCAATCCAAATGTCATTAGAAGCTGCAATTGAATTTATCCAAGATGATGAATTAGTTGAAGTAACACCAAAATCAATACGTTTAAGAAAGAAAATCCTTGATACAAAGGAAAGAGAAAGAATGGCTAGAAGAGCTAATAAATAGTTACAAAAAATCAATATATATTATTTGCTTTATGCCAATAATATATATTGATTTTTTAAAATTATTAAAAGGAAAGTAAAAAATGAATTATATAGAATTAGAAAAAATAAAACAAAAAGCATTAGAAGATCATATACCAATTATTATGGATGATACTTTAGAAGTAATTGAAAAATATTTAAAAAATGAAAAGCCAACTAGGATGTTAGAAATTGGAACTGCTGTTGGATATTCAGCAATATGCTTTTCAGAATTTTTAGCAGAAAGTGGAGAAATTGACACAATAGAAAGAGAAACAGACCGAGTAAAAGAAGCTAAAGAAAATATAAAAAGAGCAGAAGTAAATAAAAAGATAAATATTTTTGAAGGTGATGCAGTAGAAATATTACCAACAATGAATCAAAAGTATGATGCGGTATTTATAGATGCAGCAAAAGGAAAATATCCATTTTTCTTAAAAGAAGCATTGCGTATGTTAAAACCAACAGGATATATATTTGCAGATAACATTTTATATAAAGGTTATGTACTTAGTGATTACAATAAACATAAACAACGTACAGCTGTAAGGAATTTAAGAGAATATATAAAAGAAACAACAGAAAATCCAAATTTAGAAACTGAAATTTTAGAAGTTGGAGATGGACTAGCAATCACAAAATTCAAATAAAATCATTAAAATAAAACAATTATAATAATTAAAATAGTAAAAATAATTATAACATTAAAAGTAGTTGATAAGGTTTATAGGTTACCAATAAAATCCTAAATATATTGAAGGGAGTATATGATATATTAAAATTAAGAATATATCATACAGCAAAAAAATGAATAAACCAGAATTATTAGCACCAGCAGGGTCTTTTGAAAAAGCAAAAATAGCATTTTTATATGGAGCAGATGCAGTATATGCAGGAACATCATCATTATCACTTAGAACAAGAGCTGATATGCAAGATGATGATTTAGAAAAAACAATAAAATATGCACATAGTATAGGAAAAAAAGTATATGTAACATTAAACATATTTGCTTGGGATGATAAATATGACGAAATAATTGAAATGGCAAAAAAATTAGAAGAACTAAAACCAGATGGAATTATAGCAGCAGATGGTGGAGTAATGGAAATATTAAAACAATATGCACCAAGTATAAAAATAAATGTTAGTACACAAGCAAATATTGTAAGCTTACATGCAGCAAACTTTTGGTACAAAAATGGTGCCAAAAGAATGATAATGGCAAGAGAAATGAACAAAGAACAATTAAAATACATAATGGAAAATAAACCAAAAGAAATGGAAGTAGAAATATTTGTCCATGGAGCAATATGTTTTGCCTTTTCAGGAAGATGTTTTTTAAGTGATTTCTTAGCTTGTAGAAGTGCAAATTTAGGAGATTGTGCTCAAAGTTGTAGATGGTCATATAATTTGTATGCTGAAGAAAGAAATAATCCAGGAGAATATATGCCAATAGAGACAAGTGAATATGGAACAAGCATATTTTCATCAAAAGATTTGTGTTTAATTAAAGAACTTCCTGAAATAATTGACATGGGTGTAGATAGTTTAAAAATTGAAGGAAGATTAAAAACAGAATATTATTTAGCAAGTGTAATAAATGCATATAGAAATGCAATAGATGATTATGAAAAAAATCCAGAAAATTATAATTATACAAAATATTTAAAAGAATTAGAAAAAGTAAAAACAAGAGGACTAACAACATTTTATTTTAATGATAGAAAAAATAAAGATATCCAAGAATATGCTGGAAAACAATATAATGAACAATATGAATTTGGAGCAAAGGTAGTTGAAAATCTAGAAAACAATTTGTATATAGTAGAAATTAGAAATAAATTATCACTTGGAGATACTTTAGAAATTTTAATTCCAAATCAAATAGAACCAATTGAATTTAAAATAGAAAAATTATATGATATTGATACAAATGAAGAAATAGGTGCAATAAGTCCAGGAGTAAAAGGACAAAAAGTAAAAATTAAATTACCAATTGAATGTAAAAAAGATTGGATAATAAGAAGAAAAAAATAAAAATGTTTGTTGTTAAAGCAAAGTAAGAAATCCTAATATAAAAAATATTAGGATTTATTTTATATTTTAACACAGAACAATATTATTTTGCAGTTTGAAAAAGGGAGGAAATAGTAAAACCTAAAAACATACATAAAATAAATAATATTATTTCAGTTATTGAAGAAATATTAGGTAATAGTACAAAAATAGAACCTAAAGAAAATCCTATAATACTATAAAATGTTTTGGAGTAAAAATGTTCCAATAAAAATTTGGTTAATATCATAAAAAGAACAGAACCAAAGAAAATGCCTATTCCCATAGGTATTAAAACTGGAAAATATAATGTTGAAACAGAATTTAAATAAGTTGGATAGACTCCCATAAGCATTAAAATTATAGTATTACTAACACCTGGAACAATAATGCCAATTGACATTATAAAACCAGATAAAATTAAATATTTAAAATCAAAATTAGTAATTCCATAATTAATAGACAATGAATTTTCTAAAAACACACTTAAAATTCCAATAGAAAAAGAAACTAATAAAAATAATAAATTAGTAATTTTAAAAGGTGTTTTTGAATTACATTGTTTTATTAAAGGAGGAATACATCCCAAAATTAGTCCTATAAAGATAGATTTTGTTTGAATAGGAAAATTAATAAAAAAGTAATTTAAAAAATTGCTAAAAATTAAAACGCCAATAAAGACTCCAACAACAATTGGAAGCAAAAATTTAAAGTTATTTTTTATGTCTTTAAAAAAGTATAAAATGCTGTTTAATAATTTTTCATATATACCAAAAATTACGCAAAAAACACCACTACTAATTCCAGGCAAAATAGCTCCAGCACCTATTGCAATACCTTTAAGACATGAAATTATGAAATGCATATATAATACCTCCATAATAAAAATATATGAAGACAAAGAAATAAAAATACTAAAAAATATTATCAATTAGGTCAGGCACTTTATTTTTTTTAGTTCATATAATTGCAATATGTGAATAATGAAAAATGTGGAGGTGCAACTATGATATCAGCACTTTATATTACAGGAATTTATAGCTTTTTGGGATTTTTAAAAACAGCAGTATTTGCTGTTCGGATATATTCAAAGTGGAAATTTATTTCCAGAACCATTATCAGCAGAAGAAGAAAAAAATTATTTAGAACAAATGGCAAATGGTGATGAAGAAGCAAGAAATATATTAATTGAAAGAAACTTAAGGTTAGTGGCACATGTTGCTAAAAAGTATAGTAATTCAAAAGTTGATCAAGATGATCTAATATCAATAGGAACAATAGGATTAATAAAAGGTGTAAAAAGTTTTAATATAGAAAAAGGTTCTAGGCTTTCCACATATGTATCTCGATGTATAGATAATGAAATATTAATGCATTTAAGAGCCACAAAAAAACTTGGAGCAGAAGTATATTTAAATGAGCCAATAGGAAAAGACAAAGATGACAATGTAGTTACTCTACAAGAAGTGCTAGAAAATAGTGAGAGAAATATTGAAGAAGAAGTAGATATAAAAATGAAAATAAAAATATTATATGAAAAAATGAAAACATTGTTAAAAGAAAGAGAAAAAAATATATTAGAATTAAGATTTGGTTTAGGTGGGAATAAACCAAAAACACAAAATGAAATTGCAAAAATGATGGGAATATCACGTTCGTATGTTTCAAGAATAGAAACAAAAGCAATAAAAAAATTAGCAGAAGAAATAAAAGAATAAAACTTTAAAATAATTCTTTTAGAATACAAAATATTGTGGTATAATAACAAAAGTAAAAAACAAAATATAAAAAAATATATGTTTTGAAAGGAATACACAAAATGAAAAGAATAAAATTAAAAGATAGAGTACTTCCCAAATATACTAAAGGAGAAGAAATATTTAATATGACATCACATATTGTTGGAGGAGCATTAGGAATTGTAGCACTTGTTTTATGTGTTGTGTTTGCGGCAGTACATGGTAATGGATATGGAGTTGTAAGTGGTGCAATTTATGGTGTAACAATGATAATATTATACACAATGTCAAGTATATATCATGGATTGAAGCCAGAAAGAAAGGCGAAAAAAGTATTTCAAATTTTAGACCATTGCTCAATATTTTTATTAATAGCAGGTTCATATACACCATTTGCTTTATGTAGTATACGTAGTGTAGAGCCCACATCTGGATGGTTTATTTTTGGAATTATATGGGGGCTTGCGATATTAGGAATTGTATTGAATTCTATTGATATAAAAAAATATAAAATATTTTCAATGATTTGTTATTTATTGATGGGATGGTGTATAATTTTTAAAGTTAATTTATTACCGGAAATATTAGGAATAAATGGATTAATATTGCTAGTTTCAGGAGGTATAGCATATACAGTTGGAGCGATATTATATGGATTAGGAAAAAAACATAAATGGATGCATTCAATATTTCATTTATTTATATTACTAGGAAGTTTATTACAATTTTTCTGTATATTATTATATGTTATGTAAATAATTAAAAATGATATCAATAATGATATCATAATAAAAAATAAAAATCAAATAATGAAAAATTGCGATTAAATGAGAATAAATTTGAAAAAATAAGATAAACATATATAGAGAGAGTTAATAAGTATTTTTTAACCAATAATTGATTTGATAGTAAAAAAACTATATGATAAAATACAAATAGTTAAAAGTAAATAACACCCTGCGTAGTGCGTATAGACAGAATTTTTAGAACCAACACACATTAAGAGGGGCCAAACTCTAGTTATGGCGTGCATGCTTACACAATTATGTAGTAAGAAGCCCAGGAATATTTAGGTAGGCACCCACCTGTTTTTAGGAGCAGGTCCTTAAAAATTCAACACATCTGACGGCTAAAGCGGGGATAATTAAAAAACTAACCGGGGGACAGGTTAAAGTTTTCTCATTGTTTAGTCGGAAAACGACATAAAATAAATTGGGAAGGTTTTGACCTGTCCCTCTTAGAATAAAGACAGGAGTGTGGAATTTTGGGAAAAATAACAAATGTAGAAGAACTAAAAGATATAGCTAAAAAAGTTAGAAGAGGAATAATTGAAGAAGTATATCAAGCACAATCAGGACATCCGGGAGGATCTTTATCAGTTGCTGATATTTTAACAGTATTATATTTTAATGAATTAAATATTAATGGAAACGAACCAAACTGGGAAGAACGAGACAGATTAATATTATCAAAAGGTCATTGTTCACCAGCATTATACAGTTGTTTAGCAAACAGAGGATTTTTTGAAGAAGAAAAATTAAAAGATTTTAGGAAAATAAGTAAAAAATTACAAGGACATCCAGACATGAGAAAAATACCCGGAGTTGATATGACAACAGGTTCTTTAGGTCAAGGACTATCAGCAGCAAATGGAATGGCAATTGCAGGAAAATTAGATAAGAAAGACTATAGAGTATATTGTATACTTGGAGATGGAGAAATAGAAGAAGGACAAGTCTGGGAAGCTGCAATGGCAGCAGCACATTATAAATTGGATAATTTATGTGTGATTGTAGATAATAATAATTTACAAATAGATGGTAAAATTGCAGATGTTATAGATCCATATTCAATAGAAGAAAAATTTAGAAGTTTTGGATTTCAAGTTATAAATATAAATGGACATGACATTGAAGAAATAATAAAAGCATTTGAAGTAGCAAGAAATGTGAAAAATAAGCCAACTTGTATAATCGCAAAAACAATAAAAGGAAAAGGTGTTTCTTTTATGGAAGACAAAGTAGAATGGCATGGAAAAGCACCAAATAAAGAACAATATGAACAAGCAATAAAAGAGCTTAAGTAACCGTAATATTTAAATAGAAATCAATATATATTATTTTCTTTATGCCTTGTGTGTCGCAATCTCCATCTATAAATCTAGTATGTTGATTGCTCCAATCGCACTCGCATAGCTCGTTTGGTCGCTTACGCGGCATTGCATAAAATAATATATATTGATTTCTAGTAAAAATAATAAAGTTTAAAACTAATTTAAAGGAGAAGAATAATGGAAGATATAAAAAAGGCATCAAGAGAAAGTTATGGTGAAGCATTAGTAGAATTAGGAAAAGAAAATGAAAATGTTGTTGTATTAGATGCAGATTTATCAACAGCAACAAAAACTAATTTATTTGCTAAACAATATCCAACAAGATTTTTTGATATGGGAATAGCAGAAGCAAATATGATAGGCACTTCAGCAGGATTAGCAAGTTGTGGAAAAGTAGTATATGCTAGTACATTTGCAGCATTTGCAGCAGGTAGAGCATATGACCAAATAAGGTGTAGTGTGGCATATCCAAAATTAAATGTAAAAATATGTGCAACACATAGTGGGGTAACAGTAGGAGAAGATGGTGCAACACATCAAATGATAGAAGATTTAGCAATGATGCGAACAATGCCAAATATGACAGTTATATCTACATCTGACGATACAGAAACCAAGTGGGCAGTAAAAGAAATTTCAAAATATAATGGACCTGTATATTTACGTCTAGCAAGAGTAAAAACAAGAAAAATATATAATGAAAACCAAAAATTTGAAATAGGAAAAGCTATCCAAATAGGAGAAGGAACAGATGCAACTGTTTTTGCAACTGGAGTGACAGTTGAACAAGCATTAATTGCCAAAGAAAATTTAGAAAAACAAGGTGTAAATATTAGAGTTGTTGATATTCATACAATAAAGCCAATAGATGAAGAAATGATTGTAAAATGTGCCAAAGAAACTAAAAAATTAATTTCAGTAGAAGATCATAATATAATCGGAGGACTTGGAAGTGCTATTAGTGAAATTTTAACAAATAAGTTTCCAGCAAAATTGGTAAGACTAGGAATAAATGATTGTTTTGGAATGTCTGGAAAAGCAGAAGAACTTGTAGAATATTTTGGAATAGACTCAAAAGCTATAATAAAGTCAATTGTATAATATATGTATTAATTAAAAAATAAAAGATAAAAAATATGTGAATTATATGTGAATTTTTATATCTAAACTATTGCAAAAAATGTAGATTATTGTTATGATAATTAAGTAAAAATACAATAGAAAAATTATGCTTAAATATTATATAGAAAATAAAGATAAGGGAGAAAACTAAATGATAGAATTTAGAAATGTTTCAAAGGTTTATGATACAGGAACAAAAGCAGTAAAAAACGCAAATTTTGTAATAGATAAAGGAGAATTTGCATTCTTAGTAGGTTCTTCAGGAAGTGGAAAATCAACATTAATAAAATTAATTTTAAAAGAAGAAGAACCAACTTCTGGAAATATAATAATAAATGGTAAAGACACAACATTTTTAAAACCAAATAGAATACCATTTTTAAGAAGAAGTATGGGAGTAGTATTCCAGGACTTTAGACTTTTACCAGATAAAACGGTATATGATAATGTAGCTTATGCTATGTATATAGTAAGAGCAACACCTAGACATATAAGAAGACAAGTTCCAATGATACTTTCTTTAGTCGGACTTAGCGGAAAAGCTAAAATGTATCCAAATGAATTATCAGGAGGAGAACAACAAAGGGTTGCATTAGCTAGAGCATTAGTAAATAATCCATCAATGCTGATTGCAGACGAACCTACAGGAAACTTAGATCCAGACACAGCTTGGGATATAATGAATTTATTAAATGATATTAATATGAGAGGAACAACAGTTGTTGTAGCTACACATGCTAAAGATATAGTAAACCAAATGAAAAAAAGAGTAATACACATTCGCAAGGGCGAAATAATAAGAGATGATAAAAAAGGTGGTTATGATTGTGAAATATAACAGATTAGGATATTTAATAGGTGAAGGATTAAGCAATGTATTTAAAAACAAAAAATCAACTGGTGCATCTCTTATGATTATGTGTGCTACAATGATTATATTTGGAATTTTCTTAATATTAGGAGAAAATATAAATCATTTTGTTGAACAAGTAGAATCAGCACAAGGAATACAAGTATTTGTGAAAAATGAAGCTACACAAGAACAAATAGATGAATTAGGAAGCAAACTTAAAGGCATAAATGGAGTTAATACAGTTGAATTTGTTTCAAAAGAAGATGCTTTAAAGCAAATGAAAGAAAGATTTGGAGATAAACAAAGTTTATTAGATGGATATGAAGGTGATAATAATATTTTTACAGCTTCATATGTAGTAACATTAGTAGATTTAAAACAAAGTAAGTCAGTACAAGATCAAATAAATACATTTGATATGGTAAAGAAAATTACAAGTAAAGATGAAACTGTTTCAACATTAATCAATTTGGCTAATGGAATAAAAATAGTAACAGGAGTAATTCTTGTTTTATTAGTAGTAATTTCAATCTTTATTATAGCAAATACAATAAAACTTACAGTACATGCAAGAAGAAAAGAAATTTCTATTATGAAATATGTTGGAGCAACAAATGGATTTATTAGATGGCCTTTTATTGTGGAAGGTATGATAATAGGAATTCTTGCTAGTATAATATCAATACTAATTGTGGGTGGAGCATATAGTTTTATCGCAGAAAAATTAGTAAATTCAGAATTTATGCAAGTAATAAATATGAGTTTAATTAGTTTTAAAGACATGTTTAGTTCAATTATATTTGTATATATGTTGCTAGGAATAGGAATTGGTGTACTTGGAAGTATGATTTCTATGAGAAAATATTTAAAAGTATAAGGAGCAAATATGCGCAAGTTTTTTAGAACAACTTTAGCTTTTGTAATATGTAGTTTAGTTATTTTTTCATTTGTATATGCAGAAGAAAATGAAACTAATAATACAACAAATACAGCTGCAACAGATTTACAGACACAAAGAAATGAAATACAAAATCAAATGAATGAAGCTAATGAACAATTAGAAGGCGTACAAAATGATATATCAGAAAATTTACAACAAGTTCAAAAACTGGATGAAAAAATATCAAATTCACAACAAGAATTAGATGAACTAAATAAAAAAATAGAAGATTTAGAAAACTCATCAGAAGAAGTAGAAAAAAAACTAAAAACAGCTGAAGAAAATTACGATAAACAGAAAAAATTACTTGATTCATATTTAGTAGCAGTTCAAGAATCAAGTGATACACAATATTTGGATGTACTATTATCATCAAAAAATATATCAGAATTTTTATCTAATTATTTCTTAATTACAGAATTAGCCAATTCTCAAGTAGAATTACTTGAAGATATGCAAAATAAAAAAAATGAGATACAACAATCAAAAGAAAAATTAGATAAAAATAAAGAAGATTTGGCAGTTATAAAAGCAAATCAAACTAAAACAGCTACTGTTTTAGCAAATACAAAAACAGTAAGGGAAAATTTCATTTCAAAATTATCTGACCAAGAAAAAGATATACAAAGTAAAATAGATGAATATTACGCACAATTTAATGCAATAAATAGTGAAATTTTACAATTAGCACAAGGTGGAATAGCAACTCAATATATTGGTGGTGAATTGGCATGGCCAGTTCCAGGATATACAGTAATAAGTTCTAATTATGGTATGAGAACACATCCAATAACAGGAGTATATAAATTACACACTGGTGTAGATATAAGAGCACCTTTAGGAGCAACATTTATAGCTGCTAATGATGGAATTGTAACTAAAGCAAGTTATAATGGAGCTTATGGAAATATGGTAATAATTGATCATGGTGGAGGAGTGTCAACATTATATGCACATGGATCAGAAATATTGGTTCAAGTTGGACAAACAGTAAAAAGAGGGGAACCAGTATTAAAAGTGGGCTCAACAGGGTATTCAACAGGGCCACACGCACACTTTGAGGTAAGATTAAATGGAGTTGTAACAAATCCAATGCCATATATTACAAATGGTTTAGTACCAGAAACACAAAATAAAGATAACAATACAGAAAATAATAATACAGCTAATTAATAAAGTTGAGGAGGAACGTATGAAAAAACAATCTTTAAAAGTATTTAGTATTTTAATTATATTGATAGTAGTGTTGCAAACAACATCAGTATTTGCTGCTACAAATACGATATTGAATTCACAAAAAAGTGAAAATGACAAAAAAATCACAGAAAAACAATCAAACCTAGAGGACGTAAAAGAAGAAAAGTCGGAAACACAACAACAAGTAAATGATTTAAGTACTAAAATTTCTGAATATCAATCACAAATAGATGAATTAGATTCCAAAATAGGAGATTTAAACAGTAAGATAGAAGAAGCACAAAATCACTTACAACAAAAACAAGAAGATTATGAAAAAAATAAGAAATTAGCAGAAGAAAGACTAGTTGTAATGCAAGAAGAAGGTGATACATCATATCTAGATTTTATACTAAAATCATCTAGTCTTACAGATATGATTTCTAATTTTTATTTATCATCAGAAGTTGCAAATGCAGATATAGAATTAATAAATAAAATTGACAACGAAAAGAAAGAAGTAGAAAAAGCAAAAACTGAATTAGAAGATAGTAAAAGAGATTTAGATACATCAAAGGCAGAAAAACAAGGAGTTTCTACTCAATTACAAGCTGCTAAAAATGAGAAAAGCGCACAAGTTGCAAAATTATCTGATGATCAAAAACAAATTGAAGAAGAATTAGATGAATTGCAAGAAGCTAATAAACAAATTCAAAAAGAAATAAATGCTAATGTTGCAAAATATCAAGCACAAATAGCAGCTTTAAATAAAAAGAATAATAGTTCATCAAAAAATAACTCTAGTAATAATAGTGGAAACAGCGGAAATTACAATGGCGGAGGAAGTGGAGTACTTGCAAGACCAGTAGCTAGTGGTAGTATAACAGCTGGAATGTATTATCCAAGTGGTTCATATCATGGGGCAATAGATTATGGTGTATCAGCAGGAACACCTGTATATGCAGCAGCAGATGGAGTTGTTATAAAAACAGCTAACCTAACAACAAGTTATGGTACATATGTTGTTATACAACATGCAAATGGATTACAAACATGGTATGCACATGGTACATCTGGATCAATTTGTGTATCAGAAGGTCAGACAGTTTCAAGAGGACAACAAATTATGAAATCTGGAAATAGTGGTCATTCAACAGGAGCACATTTACATTTTGAGGTAAGAGTTGCACCATATAATTATAATACTTGTCGTGTAAACCCAACAAATTATATGTAATAAATACATAAAAAAATATAATGATAATATAATTACATATGGGCGGAAACATTCCGCCCAAGTTGTTTATATAATAATATAAAGTGTTTTTATTATTATATAAGCAACTTAAACAAAAAACTTGGTAAATCTAGAAAAGAAGAAAGGAAATGTTGACCAAAATGGAAGAAAAAAGAGGAATGAAAACCTATAAAGTAATAATGCTTGTATTATTAGTAGCATTTATAACTTTTATATTAACAACCATAGGAATGTACAAATATTTTACAGGAACAGGTTTTGGAAAAAGTTTAGTATCTTCTTCAAATGCAAACAATGAAATTGCAAATGAGTTAAACAAATATAGAAAAATTATAGATAAATATTATTTGGGAGATGTTGATGAAGAAAAACTAAAAGAAGGAGCTATAAAAGGATATATTGAAGGATTAGGAGACAAGTATAGTGAATACATATCTAAAGAAGATATGGAAGACTATATGGCAGATACAACAGGAAATTTTGTGGGCATAGGAATTTATATGGTACAAGATACTAAATCAAATAAAATTATGGTATTATCACCTATAAAAGGAGGCCCAGCAGAAAAGGCTGGAATTCAACCAGGTGATTACATAATTTCAGTTGATGATGTAGATTATGCAGGAGATCAAATGTCAGTAGCTGCAAACAAAATAAAAGGAGAAGCAGGAACAACTGTAAAAATAAAAATTTTAAGAGATAGTGAAACAAAAGAATATGAATTAAAAAGAGAAAAAATAACAGTAAATCCAGTAGAAGGAAAAGTTTTAGATAATAATATAGGATATTTAGAATTTTCATCTTTTGATGATGGAACTGCAGAAGAATTTAAAAATAAATACGAAGAATTACAAAAACAAGGAATTACTTCACTAATAATAGACTTAAGAAATAATGGTGGAGGAATAGTAAAAGAAGCACTAGAAATAGCAGACTATATATTAAATAAAGATGATGTTATTCTATATGAAGTTGATAAAAATGATAAAGAAACAGTGGAAAAATCAACAAATGATCCAATAATAAATATGCCGATAGTGGTACTAACAAATGGAAATACAGCAAGTTCATCAGAAATACTAGCAGGAGCATTAAAAGATCATGGCAAAGCAACAATTATTGGAGAAAAAACATATGGTAAAGGAGTAATTCAACAATTATTAACATTACCAGATGGAAGTGGATTAAAAATTACATCTGAAGAATATTTAACACCAAATAAAACAAAAATAAATGGAATAGGTATAGAACCGGATGAACAAATATCATTACCAGATACAGTGAAAAATGTTCTAAATGTAGAAGAAAAAGATGACACACAATTACAAAAAGCAATAGAAACATTGAAAAAATAGTTAATGCAATATTTTATAAAACAAACGTAGAAAGGAGCTATACTAACAATAGTAGGGTTTAGTATATAAAAAGAAAATGAATTTACCTAATAAATTAACAATTTTTAGAATTATATTAGTACCAATAATGGTAATAATTCCATTCTTGGGGATAGATGGAAAAATATTTGGAATACCAACAGAATGGATAATAATAGATCTAATATTTATAATAGCTTCAATAACAGACAAATTAGATGGATATCTAGCAAGAAAAAATAATCAAGTAACAACATTTGGAAAATTCCTAGATCCATTAGCAGACAAAATTTTAGTATTAGCTGCAATGGTAATGTTAGTAGAAATGTCAAAACTACCAGCATGGATACCAATTATAGTATTAGCAAGAGAATTTATGGTATCTGGTTATAGACTTATTGCAGTAGAAAAAGGTGGAGAAGTAATAGCTGCATCAAAATGGGGAAAATTAAAAACAGTAACACAGATGATAGCAATTATACTTGCAATATTAGATTTAAATGCATTTGGTGAATGCTTTAAAGGAGTATTGCAAGGTGGAGATTTAATATTAAATCTAATTGTTACAATATTAATGATTGTTCAAGTAATAGCAACAATATTTTCTGGAATAGATTATATGAAAGGTGCTAAAAAATATATAAAAGACTAGAAATTAGATTATATAAAAAGTAAAATTATACAAAAAATGAAATTTGCTTGACAAATTTCATTTTTTGACTTAATATATTAATTGATTTTTTAAAACTTAAATTGCCTAAAGAAGGGAGAAAATAAGAAATGGAAGAAAAGGAAGTAATCTTAACAAAAGAGGGGTATGATAAATTAGAAGAAGAATTAAATTTTTTAAAAACAGAAAAAAGAGCTGAAATAGCTGATAGAATAAAAGTAGCATTAGGTTTTGGGGATTTATCAGAAAACTCTGAATATGATGAAGCAAAAAATGCTCAAGCAGAAAATGAAGTAAGAATTGCAGAGCTTGAAAACAAATTAAGACATGCTAAAATAATAGATGAAAAAGAAATTGATACAGAAACAGTTCAAATAGGAAATATCGTAAAAGTATTAGATGAGGAATTTGATGAAAAAATTGAATACACAATAGTTGGATCAACAGAAGTAGATTTAGCATCAAATAAAATATCAAACGAATCGCCTCTAGGATCTGCATTATTAGGAGCAAGAAAAAATGAAGTTGTAGAAGTTAATGCACCTGCTGGAATTATTAAATATAAAATTTTAGCAATAAAGAAATAAGAGATAAATAATTAAAAAACAATATTAATTTTATAATAAAAATGACAAAATAAAAAACTTTATACTAACAGTGTGTTAAACTATTGGTATAAAGTTTTTTCTATTTTTATTCTATTTGTATTAAAGTTTTATTGCAGAATCCAATGCAAGTGTAATCATGCTATTTAAACCTGTTTCACGATCTTTAGCTGATGCTACTTCAGTAATAAATTTAGAGTCTACTACACTCATTAGGCAACAAGCTTTTTTATTCAAAGTTTTAGCTGTATATAATAAAGAAAAAGCTTCCATTTCTGCACCTACAGGATTAAATCCTTCAGGAATTCTTTCAAAAAATTTATTTAAATCAGTCATGTATAAATCAAAACAATCTGTACAAACAGTATTTCCAGTAAATAAAGAAACATTGTTTTCAGCAGCTGTTTCAATAATAGTAGAATTCAAATCTTTATTAGAATTGATAATATGACAATTATCATTATTAAATGTTAAAGCAAAATTACTTTCACTAAATACATTATCAGCTAAAATAATATCAAATAACTTCAAATCAGGTGAATAAGCTCCACAAGATCCAATTCTTATAATATTTTCAACATCATATATTTTAAAAAGTTCATAAGAATAAATTCCCATACTTGGCATTCCCATTCCAGAAGCCATAACTGTAATTTCTTTTCCTTTATATTTTCCTGTATATGCATATGCACATCTCACAGTATTTACAATTTTGTAATCATCTAAAAAATTTTCTGCAATATATTTAGCCCTTAATGGATCACCTGGCATTATAACAGTTTTGGCAATATCATTAATATTTGCATTATTATGTGGTGTTGGCATTATAAATTCCTCCTTTGTTTTTTATGTATTATATCATATATGAATAAATAGTAAATATAAAAGATATATAAAATGTTAAAAAGTTATTGCTATTAAAAAAATAAAGTGATAAACTAATTATAGATTAAAAAAAAACCGATTTTTTCGGAAAGTTTTTTTAATCTTTTTTTAGTTTAGAATGGAGGAAACAAAATGAATACAAAGTATATATTTGTAACAGGTGGAGTAGTATCAGGGTTAGGAAAAGGAATTACAGCAGCATCATTGGGAAGGTTATTAAAAAACAGAGGATATAAAGTAACAATACAAAAGTTTGATCCATATATAAATGTAGATCCAGGAACAATGAACCCATATGAACATGGTGAAGTATTTGTGACAGATGATGGAGCTGAAACAGATTTAGATTTAGGACATTATGAAAGATTTATAGATGAAAATTTAACAAAAGATTCCAGTGTAACTATGGGAAAAATATACAGTACAGTAATTGAAAAAGAACGTAAAGGAGAATATCTAGGAAAGACTGTACAAGTAATTCCACATATAACAAATGAAATAAAAGAAAGAATTTACAAATTTGAAAATACAGACACAGATATAGTAATAACAGAAGTTGGAGGAACAATAGGAGATATAGAGGGATTATCAATAATAGAAGCAATAAGACAAGTTGGTTTAGAAAAAAATCCAGAAGATGTAATATATGTGCATGTAACATTATTGCCTTATATAACAGGTTCAAATGAGATAAAATCAAAACCGACACAACATTCTGTAAAAGAATTACAAAGTTTAGGAATAAAACCAGATATATTAGTATGCAGAACAGAATTAGACATACCAGAATCAGTAAGGGAAAAACTGGCGTTATTTTGTAATGTACGAAAAACAAGTGTAATTCAAAATAAAACAGCAGATTGTTTATATGCTGTACCATTAATGCTTGAAAAAGAGGGACTAGCAAGAGAAGTATGTAATCATTTAAAACTAGATAGATATATTCCAGATAATACAAAATGGCAAGAAATGATAGATAAAATAAGAAAAATAGATAAAGAAAATATAGTAAAAATTGCAATAGTAGGAAAATATATAAAATTAGAAGATTCATATATATCTGTTATAGAAAGCTTATATCATGCAGGTTTTGCAAATAATGTAAAAGTAAAAGTAGACTTAGTAGATGCTGAAAAAGTGAATAAAGACACAGCAAATGAAATATTATCAAAATATGATGGAATAGTTGTTCCAGGAGGATTTGGAAATAGAGGAATAGAAGGGAAAATAGAAACAATAAAATATGCAAGAGAAAACAAAGTACCATTTTTGGGAATATGTTTAGGTATGCAAATGGCAGTAGTAGAATTTGCAAGAAATGTATTACATTTAGAAGACGCTAATTCAGCTGAATTTGACACAAAAACAAAAAATCCAGTAATACACATAATGGAAGAACAAAAAAAGATAAACAAAAAAGGTGGAACAATGCGTTTAGGAGCATATCCATGTGTATTAACAAAAGGAAGTTTAGCAAATAAAGTATACGAAAAAACAGAAATATCAGAAAGACACAGGCATAGATATGAATTTAATAATAAATATAGAGAAAAATTAGAAAAAGCAGGTTTAAAAGTATCAGGTACATCACCAGATGGAAATCTAGTAGAAATTGTAGAATTAGAAAAACATCCATATTTCATAGCAGGACAATTCCATCCAGAACTAAAATCAAGACCAAACAATCCAGCACCATTATTTGTAGGATTAATTAAAGCCTGTAATAATGTATATTCAAAAATTTAAAATCATTTTTAGAAAAATTTTAAAAAAAGTATTGACAAAGTATTAAAAAACATTTATAATCTATAACTGTCAGGAGGAAATGCAGGTGTAGTTCAATGGTAGAACCTCAGCCTTCCAAGCTGATGACGTGGGTTCGATTCCCACTACCTGCTCCATATTTTTTTATAAATGGAGCAAATGACAAATAAATTAAATAATGCAGGTGTAGTTCAATGGTAGAACCTCAGCCTTCCAAGCTGATGACGTGGGTTCGATTCCCACTACCTGCTCCATGTATGTTAAGTCGATTATATCGACTTATTTTTTTTTGAAAACTAAACTTGAAAAATTATGTAAATTATGTTAGTATAAATATATTGGTATTTATGCTAAAGTAGAAAATTTTCAAACTAATTAGGAGGAAAAATAAAATGAGAGATGATAAGATATCAGACAAAACGTATACCTTAAAAGAGACTACAAAGGAAAATCAACTTTGTTTCTTTCGGAATGATGGTGGAGAATTACAAAATATAGGGCAAAAGCCATTAGAATTTTATTATGCATATTTAGCAAAACAACTGATAAATAAACAATTATTAGGAAACCTCAAGTGTGAAGTAACTTTTGAGTTAACTGAGGATAACAAATATGTAATGATAAATGTTAGACCAATAGATGAGTCAAAAGAAAAAAAGCCGATTAGACAAAGAAAAATGAATATCATTGAGAAACTGTATTGGAAACTTTTTTGGTAAAAATAGGGGGGAGATAGTATCTCTTCCTTTTATTAATATACAAATTATATAACATACATTGTAAGAAAGAATAGTTACAGATGCCAAAGTATGGTATAAAAATTAAATATTTATTCTAAATAGATTGTATTTTATAAAAAATATGATATACTATAAACGAATTAATTAATATATTTGTTAATTAATAAAAGCACTATAAAGTGGATTTTATGGTGTTAATTAGAATTAAGGAGGAATCATAATGGATTTAAAAGGAACAAAAACAGAAAAGAATTTAATGGAAGCATTTGCGGGAGAATCACAAGCAAGAAATAAATACACATATTTTGCAAGTAAAGCAAAAAAAGAAGGATATGAACAAATTGCGGCTATATTCCAAGAAACAGCTGACAATGAAAAAGAACATGCTAAAATGTGGTTCAAATTATTACAAGGTGGAGAAATAAAATCAACATTAGAAAACTTAGAGGCAGCAGCTGAAGGTGAAAACTATGAATGGACAGATATGTATGACAGAATGGCACAAGAAGCAAAAGAAGAAGGATTTGATCATATAGCATATTTATTTAAAGCTGTAGGAGAAATTGAAAAAGAGCATGAAGCTAGATATAAAAAATTAATAGAAAATATGGAAGATGGGCTAGTATTTAGCCGTGATGGAGATAGAATTTGGAAATGTAGAAATTGTGGACATATAGTTATTGGAAAATCAGCACCAGAAATCTGTCCAGTATGTAGCCACCCAAAAGCATATTTTGAAATAAAAGCAGAAAATTATTAATAACAAATATTTAAAATTATGATATAAACCTAAATTATTAGATAAAAGTCTAATGTTTAGGTTTATTTTTGTGAAAATAGTATGAAAGCATGTTATGATAAAAATAATTGATAAATCAACAAGTAAAAAACAAGAGAAATCAGTAGGGAATACCTTGTCAGAGTTTTTTTATAGCATATACTACAAATTAAATGTTTTTTTACGAAAAAATTGAATTTAATAAGATAAAATGATATAATGTGCATGTATAAAGGAGAAAAAATATGCCAAAATTTTTTGTAACACAAAAACAAATTAATGAAAACAATATTAAAATAATAGGACAAGATGTAAGACATATAAAAAATGTATTAAGAAAAGCTGTGGGTGACGAAATAATAATTTGTGATAATACAGATGAAAAAGACTATTTATGTAGAATAGATGCAATAGAAAAAGAAATAATAAATTGTAAAATTATAAAAAAATTAGAAGAACATAATGAGTCAAATATACAAGTAACAATATTTCAGGGATTACCTAAATTTGACAAAATGGAATTAATAATACAAAAATCCGTAGAATTAGGTGTTTATGACATTGTACCAACTGAGATGAAAAGATGTGTTGTGAAATTACAAGAAAAAGATAAAGAAAAGAAAACACAAAGATGGAACAAGATAGCAGAAGTAGCAGCTAAACAATGTGGCAGAAGCAGAATACCAAAGATCCAACCGATTATTAAATTAAAAGAGATACAAGATTTAATAAAAAAATATGATATATTTTTAATAGCATATGAAAATGAACAAGACACGAGATTAAGGCAAATATTAGAAAAACTAAAAATAGAGAATAAAAATGAGAACCTAAAAGTTGGAATTCTAATAGGACCAGAAGGTGGTATTGCTAATGAAGAAATAGAGAGTCTAAAAGATTATGGAGCACTAACAATATCACTTGGAAAAAGAATATTAAGAACAGAAACAGTAGCATTAAATGTATTAAGCATTATTATGTATGAATTGGAAAATCAGGAGGAAGACAAATGAAAACAATATCAAAGAATATATTAAAAATTATAGGTGTAGTATCTTATTTTTTTATATTAGGTTTTGCATATCAAAAAATGAATATTGATAGATTAATAGGTGATATAGAAGTATTTTCAGGTATGTTTTTATTTCTAGGATTGATAATGCTAGAAAAAGCCTATAAGGATGACAATGGAAAAACTGCAATATCTGGAATAGAACTATTAGTATTAGCAATGCATTCATTATCTATAAAGCATGTAATAACATTTTTTAAATATGATTTTATAAAATACTTAGAAATTTCAGCTATAGTATTTTCAATTTATTATGCACTAAAAGCGATAATAATATTTACAATAGAAAAGAAAAATACACTTAAACAATTAAGTGATATATCAGAAATAGTAAAAGAAGAGCCTATAAAAAAGGAAGCTACTAAAAAGAAAAAAGAGGCTAAAAAAGATGTTTAAAAGTATGACTGGATATGGAAAGGCAGAATTAAATGTTGAATTAAGAAAATATCAGGTAGAAACGAAAAGTCTAGAATGTCAAAAGATAGCAGAAGATTTAAATAGTAGGTTAGATATAATACGAGAAAAAGTAAATAAAATAGACAAATTTTCTACTGGACTTATTGAAGAATGTGTAGTAAAATTAGAAGAACGAATAAAACAAATTCTAAAAGAGCAAGAAATAGATCAAAACAGATTAGCACAAGAAATTGTTATTTATGCAGATAAGTGTTCTATTCAAGAAGAAATAACTAGATTAAACAGTCATATAGCACAATTTAAAGAATTGTTAAAAAAAGATGAACCAGTTGGAAAAAGAATAGATTTCTTAATACAAGAAATGAATAGAGAAACAAACACAATTGGGTCAAAGTCAAATAGCTTAGAAATAACTAATACTGTAATTGAAATAAAGACAGAAATAGAGAATTTAAGAGAGCAAATACAGAATGTAGAATAGAAAGGATGATTTTATGAAATTAGTAAACATAGGATTTGGCAATATAGTATCTGCACAACGAATTGTAGCTATAGTAAGTCCAGAATCTGCACCAATAAAAAGAATGGTACAAGAAGCAAAAGACTGTAAAACAGCAGTTGATGCAACTTATGGAAGACGAACGAGAGCAGTATTAATAATGGATTCAGGTCATGTTATATTATCAGCTGTACAACCTGAAACTGTTGCTGGTAGACTTGAAGACAGAGCTTTAACAGAAGAAATTGCAAGACAGATGTCAGAAACGCAATTAGGGGAAAATAAAATAAATTTAAAAGGAGAGGATTAAAATGATAGTAGAACCAAGTGTTCCAGAATTATTAAAAAAGGCAGAAAACAGATATGCATTAGTTATTGCAACAGCAAGACGTGCAAGACAATTAGCAGGAGGAGCAGAACCTAAAATAGTAGAAGAGGGAGAAAAACCTGTAACAGTTGCTGCAGAAGAAATAGCAGAAGGAAAAGTAAAAATAGAGGAGTAATAAAATGGAAAAGAAGCACATTATATCTCTAGGTGGAGAACTTGCAAGTGGTAAAGGAACAACATCTAAAATATTAATGGAAAGACTAAACTATGGAATATATAAAAATGGAGATTATTTTAGAAAACTAGCAAAAGATATGAATATGGATGTTACAACATTTAATATTTATGTAAAAGATCATCCAGAAATTGATAGGCAAATTGAAAATAGTGCAGCAGAATATGCTAAAGATCATGATAATTTTATTATAGATGCACGATTAGGATGGTATGCTGTTCCAGAATCTTTTAAAGTGTACTTAAAAGTAGACATAAATGTTGCAGCAAAAAGAGCTTTTTATGATGCAAATCGTAAAGATTCAGAAAAATTTGATACAATAGAAGAACAAAAAGCTGATATAGAAAAAAGATATAAGTTAGAAAATGAAAGATATTGGGAATTATACCAAGTAAGAAAAGAAGATGAAAGCAACTACGATTTAGTAATAGACACAACAAATCAAACTGCAGAAGAAACAGCAGATATAATAGAAAAAGAATACAAAAAATGGTTAGAAAACTAATTTTAGAGGAGCAAAATGATAGCAGAAGTTATAATAAATAGAACTGCAAAAAAATTAAATAGGACCTTTGATTATAAAATACCAGAAGACTTAAAAGACCTTATTTTTATTGGAAGTAAGGTCTTAGTTCCTTTTGGGAATGGTGGAAAGTTAGAAGAAGCATTTGTTATAGGAATAAAACCAAAATCAGCATATGAAGTTAAAGAAATTGCAAAAGTAGAAAATAGTTTAAATGATAATCAGATAGAACTTGCAAGATGGATGGCGAAAAAGTATTTTTGTAATATATCAGATTGTATTAATCTTATGGTAACACCAGGAACAAAAAGTAAAGAGAAAAAAGTTCAAGATAAAAAAATAAATGTTGTACACTTGAAAAAAGATATAAAAGAAATAAAATTTGAAATAGAAAATGGAAAAATAAAATCAGAAAAACAGCAACAAATATTAAAAATTGTTATAGAAAATAAAGAAATTACTATACCAGAAATAGAAATTTTAACAGGATATTCAAGAGGAATAGTAAATACACTAATAAAAAATGGATATTTAGAATTAGCAGAAAAGAAAATTCAAAGAGATCCATTAAAATTTAAAGAAGTAGAACAAACAGATTTCTTAAAATTAACAGAAGAACAAGAAGTAGCATCTGAAAAAATAAAAGAAAAAATGGAAGCAGATGAATATAAAAAATTTCTATTATATGGCATTACAGGTTCAGGAAAAACAGAAATATATTTACAATTAATACAAGATGCAATAAAAAATGAAAAAACAGCAATAGTATTAGTTCCAGAAATATCATTAACACCACAAATGTTAGATAGATTTATATCAAGATTTGGAAAAGAAAAAATAGCAATATTACATAGCAGATTATCAATAGGAGAAAGATATGATGAATGGAACAAAATAAAACAAGGACAAGCAAAAATTGTAATAGGAGCAAGATCTGCAATATTTGCACCAGTAAAAAATTTAGGAATTATCATAATAGATGAAGAACATGATGCATCTTATAAATCAGAATCAAACCCTAAATATGATGCTAAACAAGTTGCCACATATATGGCAAAACAAAATAATTGCCCATTACTTTTAGGCAGTGCTACACCTGATATAAATACATATTATAAAGCAAATGAATTAAAAGAGATAGAACTATTGAAGTTAACTAAAAGGGCAAATAACTCAGAATTACCAAAAGTTGAAATAATAGACTTAAAGCAAGAACTTGCAAATGGAAATAGATCAATGCTAAGTAACGAACTATATGCATTAATAGAAGAAAACTTACAAAAAAAGAGGCAGACAATCTTGTTTTTAAATAGAAGAGGATATTCTACTTTTATAATGTGCAGAAATTGTGGTTATACTGTAAAATGCAAAAATTGCGATATAAGTTTAACATATCATAAATATGAAAAGAAACTAAAATGCCATTATTGTGGATATGAGCAAGAATTAGTTTCTAAATGTCCTGAATGTAATAGTGATAAAATAAGATATTTTGGAACAGGAACACAAAAATTAGAACAGGAAATCCAAAAGCAATTTCCAAATGCTAGTACCATTAGAATGGATGTTGATACAGTAACAAAGAAAAACTCACATGAAAATATTTTAAATAAATTTAAAAATGAAAATATTAATATATTAATAGGGACACAAATGGTAGTAAAAGGACATCATTTTCCAAATGTAACACTAGTTGGGGTAATTGCAGCAGATAGTTCATTAAATATAGATGATTATAGGGCAAATGAGAGAACATTTCAGATACTAACACAAGTTGCAGGAAGAGCAGGAAGGGAAAAACTACCAGGAAAAGTTATTATACAAACATATAATCCTGATAATTTTAGTATCCAATGTGCAAAACAACAAAATTATAATAAATTTTACAATACAGAAATACTACTAAGAGAGCAGTTGAAATACCCGCCATTTTGCGATATAATAGTAATTGGATTTAGTGGTATAAGTGAAGCAGAATTACAAGACATAGGGAAAAGGACATATATATATTTAAATCAAGAGATAAAAGAGCTTTTTGACAATGGAAAATTAGATAAAAACAATATAAAAATATTTAAACCTATGCCAGCACCAATAGATAAAATTCAAAACAGGTTTAGATATAGAATTATTATAAAAGCTAAAATGACAGAAGAAATAAATGAGATACTAAATAAATATTTAAAAAAGGTATATCAAAAAGATACAAAATCTGTAAGAATATCAATAGATGTAAATCCAAACAATATGAGTTAAAATGGAGGAGAGTTATGGCTATAAGAAATATAAGATATAAAGATGATGAAATATTAAAAAAGAAATCAAGAGAAGTTGATGAAATAACAGATAAAATAAAAGTATTAGTAAATGACATGATAGATACAATGCACAAATATAATGGCGTAGGCCTTGCAGCTGTACAAGTTGGAATATTAAAAAGGATAGTTGTAATAGATTTATATGATGATAAAGGACCTATTATAATGATAAATCCAGTGATTACAAAAACAAAAGGAGAGCAAGAAGTAGAAGAAGGATGTCTTAGTTTTCCAAATGAATTTGCAAAAGTTGTAAGACCTGCAGAAGTATGGGCTGAATATCTAGACATAAATGGTAAGAAAAATAAAGTAAAAGCTAAAGAACTATTTGCCCAAGCTATTGCACATGAAGTAGATCATCTAAATGGAGAAGTATTTATAGATAAGATAATTCCAGGAACTTTAGAATATGTAGAATAATATTTTAAATTTTTAGATTATATATTTGTTAAAGAAAGAATGTGATGAAAATGAGAATCTTATTTATGGGAACACCAGATTTTGCAAAAGAAAGCTTAGAAGCGGTCTATAATGCAGGTTATGAAATTATAGGTGTTGTAACAAATCCAGATAGACCACAAGGAAGAGGAATGAAACTTACAGCATCACCTGTCAAAGAATTTGCATTATCAAAAGGATTGCAAATATATCAACCAGAAAAAGTAAAGAAGAATGAAGAATTTATAGAAAAAATAAAATCTTTACAACCAGATGTTATATGTGTTGTAGCATATGGAAAAATATTGCCTAAAGAACTTTTAGAAATACCTAAATTAGGATGTATTAATGTTCATGGTTCATTATTACCTAAATATAGAGGAGCAGCACCAATTCAATGGGCAGTTTTAAATGGTGACAAAACAACAGGAATAACTACAATGTACATGGATGAAGGAATGGATACAGGTGACATGATTTTTAAAGAAGAAGTATCCATTGGTGATGATGAAACAACAGGAGAATTATGGGAAAAATTAGAAAAAATAGGTGGAAAAATATTAGTAAAAACATTAAAAGCAATTGAAGAAGGAAATGCACCAAGAGAAAAGCAAGGAAAAGAATTTTCAATGGCTCCAATGTTAGACAAGAAGATGGCAAAAATCAATTGGGAAGAACAGACAGCTGTACAAATAAAAAATCTAGTTAGAGGATTAAACCCAATTATGGGAGCATATACATTTTTAAATGGTAAAAAAATAAAATTCTGGAAAGTGGATGTAGCTAAAAGTACAGAAATTACAGCAGAAGGTTTAAAAATATGTAAAAATGGAACTGTTATAGTTTCAAATGTTAAAGATGGAATCTTTATAAAAACTAAAAAAGGAATTTTAAAGGTGTTAGAAATACAAGGAGAGAATGCTAGAAGAATGCCAATTTCAGATTTTTTAAGAGGAAATCCAATAGAAAAATTTGAAGTTTTTGAGTAGAAAAGTCTATTAAAATATAGACTTTTTTGCTTTTTTTATATATAATAAAACAAATTGAAAAATTCGGAGGGTTTCAGGATGTATGAGAGAAGTGCAATAGTTCTTGAAAATTATTTTTCTAGAATTTTTGGATTAAATAAAGTAAAGAACTTACGAACAAATTATGAAGACTATGCACAAATGATAGATGAAATAAAAGAATACCAAAGAGTAATACAAGAAGAAGAAAATGTTATACAAAAATTTGATGAAGCTGCAGCTGAAATTGAAGAAATCCAAAGAAGACAGCATAAATTACATGACGAAAATCTAGAAATAGAGAATCAAAGAGATCAAATTTTTAATGATTTAAGTGAAAATCCAAGTATATTAGATCAAAAACTACAAAAATTAGAAAATAAATTAGAAGATAATAATATTGAATTAAAAGAGATAAGAGAAAAATATGTAAAATCATTAGTAATATTTACAGAAAGACAAAAAGAAAGAAATAAATATGCAAGAATACATAGAACAACAGAAGGCGAATACTTAAATAATGCTAAATTAGCAGTAAAGAATTTTGACGAAATAGATGAAAATGATATACAACAAATTAGAAAGTTTCAAACAGAAGATAAAAAAAGATATATACAAGAAATTACAAATATAATGTTAAGAAATGGTAAAAATGAAAGAATACCATTTGATAATCTTGCCATTGAAAATGCTGTCAATGCAAGAATGGAAATAGCTCAAGAAGAAGCAGGATTATATATTAGCATATATGAAAGAATGAAAAAATTATTAATAGAGTTAAATAGTGGAAATATAAAACTTGCAAAATCAGAAAAAGTTTTAAGAGATGCTAGTGTCAAATTTGACTTTTTAAATGCCAAAAAGGAATACATAGTAAGTTTCTTAGATAATGAAAGAATAACAGCTATGAATGGAAAAATAATTCATGAAAGTTTAATGAAAGAAGCTTGTCGAAATTTTCAAGTTGATATAAAACAAATAAATAATTTATATGAATTAGTTGCTAGAGAAACAGTAGGGAAAGCCACTAAAAAAGCATATAAAGAATTATACAATAGAACATATTTAAAAGATATTCAAGAAAAAGAAAGAGATTTTGAAGAAGAAGTAACAAATATAAAAATAAATATGGGAACAGTTATAAATTCTAACTATTGGAGAATAGAGGGAATAAAAAATATATATAATACATTCCAAGAAGAAATAAGCGAAAAATTTAATAAAGATTTATCAGAATATAGAGTTGAAGATATAAACGAAGAGAATGAAAACAATATATTATTTACAACAAATAATGAAGAACAAATAACAAATAATAATGAAGAAGTAGAAGAAGATAACATAGAAAATTATATAAAACTAGATAAGCCAAATAGAAATATAAAAAATGAAGATAAAAAAATAGATGAAGATGAATATGACGACTACTATGACGATGACTATGATGAAGACAGTGATTACGACGAATATTATGAAGATGATGACTATGATGACTATGACGATGAAGACGAATATGATGATGAATATGATGATGAATATGAAGACGATGACGAATATAATGATGACATAGAATTACAATTTGATGATGATTATGAAGACGAGTATGATGATGAAGATACTGAAGAAGATGATGAAATAACAGAAGAAAAATTAGACAATATGATTAGAAAAAGTAGAAAAAATAAAAAAAATACAAATAAAAAAGAGGAAAAAGGCTTATTTGGGAAATTATTTAGAAAATAAGCTCAAAGGAGAATAAAAATATGATTAAAATTGAAAATGTAACTAAATCATATGTAAAAGGAAAAAAGTCAGTTGATAATTTAAACTTAGAAATAAAAGATGGAGAAATATTTGGATTTTTAGGTCCTAATGGTGCTGGAAAAACAACAACAATAAAAATGATAACAGGAATATTGAATCCAGATGAAGGTGATATATTAATAGATGGAAAAAGCATAGAAAAAGAGCCATTAGAAGCAAAAAAGAGATTTGGGTTTGTACCAGACAGTCCTGATATGTTTTTAAAATTAAAAGGAATTGAATATCTAAATTTTTTAGCTGAAATATATGAAATACCAGTAGAATTAAAAAAAGAAAGAATAGAGAAACTAACAAAAAAGTTTGAAATATACAATAATTTAAATGAACAAATAGAAAGCTATTCACACGGTATGAGACAAAAAATAGTAATATGTGGAGCCTTATTAAGTAATCCTAAAAACTGGATTTTAGATGAACCAATGACAGGGCTTGATCCAAAATCCTCATTTGATTTAAAAGAAATGATGAGAGAACATAGTAGAAACGGAAATACAGTATTTTTCTCTACACATGTTTTAGAAGTAGCTGAAAAATTATGTGATAGAGTTGGAATAATAAACCATGGAAAATTAGTGTTTGTAGGAACTTTAGAAGAAATGAAATCAAAATTTAATGAAAATACATCACTAGAAAATCTATTTTTGGAGATAACAGAAAATGAATAAAATAGTAAAATTAACAAATGTATTTTTAAAAAATTCATTATCTCAATTTGGTGAAAGAAAAAATAAAAAAGCAAATTCAACAATCATCATATATATAATTGCAATTTTGTACCTTGCAATAGTTGCAGGTGGTTTTAGTTATACAATAATTGATAACCTAAAACAAATAAATCAACAAGAAATGTTTATAGGAATTATATTACTAGCAATAGGAATGATAGCACTTATACAAACAATATTTTCATCAATGAGTTTATTATATTATTCAAAAGATAATGAATATATATTACCACTACCAATAAAACCAAAGCAAATTGTAATTGCAAAAACAAATGTATTAATAATTACAGAATATGCAATAATTGCAATAATTGGACTAATTCCATTAATTGTATATGGAATTTTAAATAATTTAGGAGTTGGATATTATATAAGTACAGTATTGGTTTTAGGGATATTTCCAATAATACCGATATTATTTTCAAGTCTATTAGTATTAATAATTATGAGTTTTTCAAAAATAACAAAAAATAAAAATAGATTTCAAGTAATATCAACATTTATACTTTTAATATTAACAATGTTAATATCATATAAGTTTAGTGCAATGGGTCAAACAGAAGATCAAATGGTACAAGTGCTTACACAAACTAATGGATTAGTAGAAATAATAAAAAGTAAAATGCCTACATTAGAAATGGCAATAGAAGTATTAACAAATAATTCATATATAGAAGTAATAAAAAATATTATATACTTGACAGTTTTAACAGGAATCTTATATATAATGTATGTTATATTAGGCGAAAAATTATATTTAAAAGGTGCAGTAGGAAATCTTTCAAGTGGGGAAAAGACTAATAAAAAAATAGATGAAAAAGAAATAGCACAAAAAACATCTTTGCTAAAAACATATGTAGGTAAAGAAATTAAAACTTTATTGCGAAATCCAATCTTTTTAATGCAATGTGTTTTGCCAGGAATAATATTTCCTGTAATTATGGTTGTATTTAGTGCAATAAGCATAAATTCAGAAGGAGTAAACATTATTGAAATTGCAAAATCAATAACAGTAAAAGATTCATTATCTGTGGGAGTGCTTTTAATATGTATAATGCAGTTTTTTGCGATGTTTATATATATTTCTATAACAGCAATATCAAGAGATGGAAAAAATGCAATATTTATGAAATATATTCCTGTAAAAATATCAAAACAAATTGAATACAAAATAATTCCTAATATAGTAATGAATATTATAATGGAAATAATTACTTTTGTAATAGTAGAATTTGTAGTACAAATACCTATAATATTTTTAATGACTATAATTGTGTTAATGACAATAATGGCAATATTGCAAAGTTATATGCTTATACTAGTTGATATAAAAAAGCCAAAATTAGATTGGAATTCTGAATATACAGTTGTAAAACAAAACATGAATTTAATGTGGCCAATGATATTTGGATTAGCTAATATAATGATAATATTTGCATATGCAAGTTTATTTCCGATAAGAAATAGTTATATAATTATAGGAAGTTTGATTATAATATATGTTGTTGGAACAGTAATTGTAAGAAAATATATACAAAAGAATATAAATAAACTATTTGAAAAAATATATTAGAAAATAAAAGGAGAAAAAGAAATGAAAAAATATTATTTCACATCTGAAAGTGTAACAGAAGGACATCCAGATAAATTGTGTGATACTATTTCAGACACAATTTTAGATGCATATATTAAACAAGATAAAAATTCAAGGGTAGCAGTAGAAACATTTGCTTCTGGCAATGAAATAACAATTGCAGGACAAGTAACTTCTAAAGGACAAGTCGATATAGAAAAATTAGTCAGAAACAAGATAAAAGAAGTTGGTTTTGACAATGCAAAAACAGATATGGATTATAAAACTTGTGACATACACATAAATATAACAAAACAAAGTCCAGATATAGCATTAGGAGTTGATATAGGTGGAGCAGGTGACCAAGGAATAATGTTTGGATATGCAAGTGATGAAACCAAAGAATATATGCCACTTGCAATAAATTTGGCACATAAATTAGCACATAGATTAACACAAGTAAGAAAAGACGGAATAATAAATTATCTAAGACCAGATGGAAAAACTCAAGTAACAGTTGAATATGAAAATGATAAACCAAAAAGAATAGAAACAATATTAATATCAACACAACATAATGAAGAAATAGATCAAGAACAATTGAAAAAAGATATAAAAGAAAAAGTTATAAATGTAATAATACCAAAAAAATTAATAGATGAAAACACAAAAATCTATATTAATCCAACAGGAAGATTTGTTATAGGAGGACCTTTAGGAGATACAGGATTAACAGGAAGAAAAATAATAGTAGATACATATGGAGGATATGCACGTCATGGTGGTGGAGCCTTTTCAGGAAAAGATCCTAGTAAAGTAGATAGAAGTGCTGCATATATGTTAAGATACATTGCTAAAAATATTATTGCAAATGGATATGCAAAAAAATGTGAAATACAAATATCATATGCAATAGGAATGAAACAACCATTATCAGTATATATAGATACATTTGGAACAGCAACAATTCCAGAAAATGAAATAATAGAACTTATAAGAAATAAATTTGATTTAACGCCAGATGGAATTATTAGATATTTAGATTTAAAACAACCACTTTATGAAAAAACAACAAATTATGGACATTTTGGAAAAAAAGACTTACCATGGGAACAAATAATAAAAATGTAATAATAAAAAATAAAACAAGAATACCTTTCAAATACAAAATGAAAGGCACTCTTGTTTTTTATTTAACTAATAAACTAAATTTCAATAATTTTTAAATTATATTTATCTTCAAAAACTTTTTTCTTAGTAATATATTCCTTAGTTTTAAAACCTTTAACATCAATAACTTCAGTAGAGCCATCTAAGTTAAAAATAATAAAATCAGGTTTATATTTTAAACCAGGAGCTAGCATAAAAATAGGTTGTAGACAAAAACCATTAATTTCCTTAGCTTGTAACCTAACTTTTAATTCACAATAAAAATCAGCTTCTTTTTGACTATCAAAAGTATGTCCGTCAATAGAAACTTTATTAGCTCTATATTTACTTTTTCTAACTTTATTATTAGTAAAATTCTTATAATCTTCAATACTCCAGTGTTCCATAATTTCTCCTTTGTTTTGCTAAAATATACACCCATTATATAAAAAATATAAAAAATAAGCAAGAAAATATCAATAAACTTTACAATATTTAAATACCAATGTTATAATAGCTTTGAGGTGACTATAAAAAATATGATACCAAGTTTTTTAATAGAAAAATTGAAAAATCAATATGGAGAAGAACTAACCAATAAAATTTTAGAAGGATATAATCAAAAAAGAAAAGTTACATTAAGAGTAAACACAATAAAAGCAAATATTAATGAAATTCAAAAAATATTAGATAATAGTAATATAGTTTATACAAAAGTGCCTTGGAGTGATGATGCACTAATAATAGAAAATGTAAGAGAACCAGAAATAACAAAATTAACTATATATGATGAAGGAAAAATATATTTGCAAAGTTTATCTTCAATGTTACCACCAATTATTTTACAACCAAAAGAAAATGATGACATATTAGATATGGCTGCAGCTCCAGGAGGAAAAACTACTCAAATAGCATCAATAGTAAATAATAAGGCAAGAATAACAGCATGTGAAATGAACAATATAAGAGCTGAAAAATTAAAGTATAATATAGAAAAACAAGGTGCAAATTGTGTGTATGTAATGGTAACAGATAGCAGAAAAATAGATGATTTTTTTTCATTTGATAGTATATTATTAGATGCACCATGTAGTGGAAGCGGAACTTTAAATAATAATGACAATAAAATAGAAAAAACATTTACACCAAAACTAATACAAAAATCTAGTAAAACACAAGCACAACTATTAAAAAAAGCAATAAACATATTAAAACAAGGAAAAGAAATGATATATTCTACATGTTCAATCTTACAAGAAGAAAATGAAGATATATTAGCTAGTATATTAAAAACAGGTAAAGTTGAAATTGTACCAATAAATGTGGACAAAACGATTCCAAAATTACCAACTAAGATAGATGGAACATTATGTGTATGTCCAAATGAAGAATATGAGGGATTTTTTGTAGCTAAAATAAGAAAAATAGCAAGATAGGAGATCGATTATGAAAAATAGAAAAATTTTAAAAAGTTTTAAATATGCCTTTAATGGAATAATAACATCATTTAAAACAGAAAAAAATATGAAGTTTCATATATTAATGATGGTATTAGTAATAATTGCAGGAACATTGCTAAAAATAAGTAAAATAGAATGGATTATATGTGTAATTTTATTTGCATTAGTAATTTCAGCAGAATTAATAAACACAGCAATAGAAACAATAGTAGATATGATAACAATGGAAAAAAATGAAAAAGCAAAAATAGCCAAAGATGTAGCAGCAGGAGCTGTACTAGTAAATGCTATTGGAAGTACAATAATAGGATTAATTATATTTATTCCAAAGATAATAAATATTTTATAAACATCTTGAGAAAAAAACAGAAAAATTAAAAGAAGAAGTACATGAAAAAATGAAAACTCAAAACTTAAAAAATTACCAAAAATGGTTGTAAAAAATAGAAAAAATTGATATACTTATACAAGATGATAAGTATATCTTTTTTAGATTTATTAATTGAAAATAAACTGATATACAGATTGGAGGAATTGCTATGAGTGATGAAAATAGCGAAAACAAAAATGTTAAGCAAGAAGAAGTTGAACTAAATGAAGAAATAAAAACAGAAAATGAAGGAATAAAAATATCAGATGATGTAGTAGCAGTAATTGCTGGTGTAGCTGTTGCAGAAGTGCCAGGTGTTGCTGGAATGGCAGGAGGATTTGCAGGAGGAATTTCAGAAGTATTTAGTGGAAAGAAAAACTTAGCAAAAGGAATAAAAGCAGATATAAATGAAAACAATGCTAAAATTGATGTAAATATAATAGTTGAATATGGTTCAAGAATACCAGATGTAGCTTTTGAAATTCAAAATAGAGTAAAAAAAGCAGTAGAAAGTATGACAGGGCTAAAAGTAGAAGAAGTAAATGTACATGTACAAGGAGTTAATACAGATACAGCTTCAGATAATGAAGAAAAATCAGAAGCAGATGATTAAGAGTCACAAGCTTTGAAGAAACAAAATAATGTTAAAATTAATACAAAAATAAAAATGTAAATAAAGGAGAAATAAAAGAAATGAAAATTTTAGAAAAAATCACATTAATAATATATTCAAATATAATGTTAATATTGTCAATAATATTATGCTTATTAATATTTAATTGGTTAGACATGAGTTTAGTAGGAAACTTTATGTATGGATTAATAGTAGGAGAAACATCAAGCAAAATATTACTTGGGTTAAGTATATTATTTATATTACTTTCAATAAAGTGTATATTTTTTGATTCAACTTCTAAAGAAGAAATTAAAGAAAGACAAGGTGTATTGTTACAAAACGAAAGTGGAAAACTTTTAATATCTAAAGAAACAATAGAAAACTTAGTAAATTCAGTTGCATTAAATTTCCAAAATGCGGAAGATGTAACTACTAGAGTAGAATTAGATAGTGACAATAATGTAAAAGTATTTGTTAATTTAATAGTAAGTGAAGAAGCTGTTATAAAAGAATTATCTTCAAAACTTCAACAAAAAATAAAAGAAAAAGTAAAAATGGCAACAGACTTAGAAGTAAAAGAAGTAAATATTACAGTAAAAAAGGTTGCTGTAAAAGAAGAAGAATAGAGATGCTAATGAAAGGATGAGAATCATGAACGGATTTAAAGAATTTTGGAATAATTATAAGGGTGCAATTATTGGAGTAGTAATTGCAGCATTAATATTAATAACAAGATTACAAGATTTAATAGTTGCAATTGTAGTATTAGTTTTAGGAGCTCTAATTGGAAACTATGTTCAACAAAACAAAGATGATGTAAAAAGCAAATTGAAAAATTTTATAGATAAAATGTAGAAAATAAAGGAGAAAAAATGAATCGTTCAGAAATAAGAGAACAAGCTTTTAAACTTATGTATAGTTTAGAAATACAAAAAAATGAAAATTTAGAAGAACAAGTAGAACTATATTTAGAAAGTAACGAGATTTTAGATCAAAATGCAATTGAATACATAAAAGATGCTGTTTTCGGAATAGAAGAAAATAAAGAAGAAATTATAAAAAAAATAGAAAAAAATTTAAAAGAAGACTGGAAAATAGAACGTATATCTAAAATTGATTTAGTTATATTAAAATTAGCAATATATGAAATAAAATATAAGGAATTACCATATAAAGTTGTAATAAATGAAGCAGTTGAATTAGCTAAAAAATATGGTGAAGATAACTCTAAAAATTTCGTTAATGGAATTTTGGCGAGTATAGTAAAAGAAGAAATTTAAAAACTCAAGAAAGAGGAAACAAAAATGAGATATGCAGATATGGCAGTCACAGTTTCAGATTTAAATAAATATATAAAAGACAAAATAGCAGATGATGAATATCTAAATCAAGTATTAGTAAAAGGTGAAATATCAAATTTTAAAAATCATTATACAGGTCATATGTATTTTACACTAAAAGATGAAAATTCTTTAATAAAGTGCATTTGTTTTAAATCATATGCTCAAAAACTAACTTTCATGCCAAAAGATGGTATGAAAGTTATAGTTTTGGGTAGTGTATCTGTATTTGAAAGAGATGGTGTTTATCAAATATATGTTAAAATAATGGAAGAAGATGGGCTAGGAGATTTATACACAAAATATCAAGAATTAAAAGAAAAACTTGATAAACAAGGATTGTTTGATGAAAGCCATAAACAAAAATTACCACTTATGCCAAAAGTCATAGGTGTATTATCATCACAAACAGGATCAGTAATTAGAGATATAATAAATGTTTCAACAAGAAGAAATCCTAATGTATATATACGTTTATTTCCAGTTCCTGTACAAGGAGAAGGTGCAGCAGAAAAAATTGCTGAAGGAATTAAATTTATGAATGATAATAATTTAGCTGATGTTTTGATTTTAGCTCGTGGGGGAGGATCTTTAGAAGATTTGTGGCCATTTAATGAAGAAATTGTCGCACATAGTATATATAATTCTAAAATTCCAATAATATCAGCAGTGGGACATGAAACAGATTTTACAATAGCAGATTTTACAGCAGATTTAAGAGCACCAACACCATCTGCAGCAGCAGAACTAGCTGTACCAGATATATATGAAGTTAAAAGAAAAATAAGAGAATATCAAGACAGACTAAGAAATGCATTATTACATAAAACCAAAATTGCAAGATTAAGATATGATAAATGTATGGCAAGTGCAGTAATAAAAGAACCAAATAGAATGATAAATGATAATTATATAAAAATAGATAATTACATAAAACAACTTGAAAATTTAATCAAAATAAAAACTGAAAAAGAAAAAGGAAGATATATAGAATTAATTTCTAAATTAGATGCACTAAGTCCTTTAAAAACATTATACAGAGGATATTCAATTACTGAAAAAGATGGAAGTGTAGTAAAATCTGTAAAGCAATTAAAAAGTGGAGATAATATAGAAATTAGATTTAATGATGGTTCTAAAAAAGCAGTTGTAAAATAAAAATAAGTATAATGGTTTATAGGTAAAACCAATAAAAACCTAAATTTTTAATATAAGGATGAAACTTAAAATGAAAAAAAGTTTTGAAAGCCAAATAGAGAATTTAGAAAAAATAGTAGCAGAATTAGAAAATGGAGAATTAAGTTTAGATGAATCTGTTTCAAAATTTGAAGAAGGAATAAAAATTTCTAAAGAATGTAACAAAACATTAGAAGAAGCAGAAAAGAAAATAACAATATTAATAAATAATGATGGAGAAACAAAAGAAGAAGAATTTAAAATAAATGAATAGAAAAATAAAAGGGGAAAGAAAATGAATGATTTTTTAACATTTGTACAAAGCAAATATATTTATATACCATTTTTATTGTGGTTTGGGATACAATTATTTAAATTAATATATGATTTAGTAACAACAAAGAAATTTAATTTTAAAAGAATTATGGGAGCAGGTGGAATGCCAAGCTCACATTCAGCTGTTGTAGCAGGTTTAGCAACTTTAGTTGGAAAATATGAAGGTGTAGATAGTCCTATTTTCGCAGTAGCATTTATAATGGCTTTTGTTGTAATGTATGATGCATGTGGTGTTCGTAGAGCAGCTGGTAAACAAGCAGAATTATTAAATAAATTAGTAGAAACACCAGGACTAACAGGTGTTCAAGTTTCAGAAAAACTAGTAGAAGTATTAGGACATACACCTACACAAGTTTTTGTTGGAGCTTTAATAGGAGTTATTGCAGGGCTAATTGCATAAATAGAAAAAAGGAATGATGTAAAATGACAGATATAGAAATTGCAAGAAAAACAAAATTGGAAAACATAGATAAAATAGCTAAAAAACTAGGAATAGATGAAGAAAACCTAGAAATATATGGAAAATATAAAGCTAAAATATCTGATAATTTATATATGAAAAATAAAAAAGATGGAAAATTAGTTTTAGTAACTGCAATGAGTCCAACACCTTTAGGAGAAGGAAAAACAACTGTATCAATAGCAATTGCAGACGGACTAAGAAAGATAAATAAAAATTCTATATTAGCATTAAGAGAACCATCATTAGGACCAGTATTTGGAATAAAAGGTGGAGCAACAGGTGGAGGATTGGTTCAAATTGCACCAATGGAAGATATAAATTTGCATTTTACAGGAGATATTCATGCGATTACAACTGCTAATAATTTACTTTCTAGTATGATAGATAATCATATATATTTTGGTAATGAATTAGGTTTTAAAAAAGTTACATGGAAAAGATGTATGGACTTAAATGATAGACAACTAAGAGAAATTGAAACAGGATTATCAGGAGAAAAAAGAATAGTACCTAGAAAAGACAATTTTGATATAACAGTTGCATCTGAAATAATGGCAATATTATGTTTAGCAGAAAATTTAAAAGACTTAAAAGAAAAACTAGGAAATATTATAGTTGGATATAACTATAATGATGAACCTATTTATGCTAAACAATTAAAAGCAAATGGAGCAATGACAGTATTATTAAAAGATGCAATAAAACCTAATTTAGTACAAACATTAGAACATACACCTGCATTAGTTCATGGAGGACCATTTGCTAATATTGCACATGGATGTAATAGTGTTATAGCAACTAAAACAGCTTTAAAATTAGCTGATTATACAATAACAGAAGCAGGATTTGGAGCAGATTTGGGAGCAGAAAAATTTCTAGACATAAAATGTAGAAAAGCTAATATAAAACCAGATGTAGTAGTTATAGTTGCAACCATAAAAGCAATAAAATATCATGGTGGAGTTGATAAAGAAGATATTCAAAAAGAAAATATCAAAGGTCTAGAAAATGGAATTGAAAATTTATATAGACATATAGATAATATGAAAAATAAATTCGGATTAAATGTAATTGTAGCACTAAATAAATACACATCAGATACAGAAAAAGAGCTAAATTGGCTTGAACAAAAATTAAAAGAAAAAAATATAGAAATGAGTATAGTAGAAGGCTGGGAAAAAGGTGGAGAAGGAGCAATTGATATTGCTAAAAAAATAGTTAAAAATTGTTCTAATACATCTAATATTAAAGAAAACAATTTCAATTTTATTTATAAAGATGAAGAAACGATAAAAGAAAAAATTCAAAAAGTAGCAACAAAAATATATGGAGCACAAGATGTAGAATATTCAGAAGAAGCAGAACAGAAAATTGAAAAAATAGAAAAAACGGAATATGGAAAACTGCCAGTATGTATCGCAAAAACACAATATTCTTTCTCAGATGATACTAAAAATTTAGAATGTAATAACAAATATAATATACATGTAAGGGATGTAGAATTAAAAGCAGGAGCAGGTTTTATAGTAGTCATTGCAGGAAAAATAATGACAATGCCTGGATTACCTAAAATTCCAGCAGCAGAACAAATAGATATAGATGAAAATGACAATATTATAGGAATATTTTAAAGTTTAATTTGAAGATAGATAGTTTTTAAAGAGATTAAAATTTTGATATAAATTTTAATCTCTTTTTTAGCCGAAAATTAAAATCTGGTAAAAACAAAGGAGGACTATGTTGTTTTATGCTATAATAGGAAAGTTAATCAAACTTCCTATTATATAAAAATAATTAACCAAACTCTTGTTTTTATAATTTAAATAAGTTATAATAACTTTGGAGGAGAAATTATGAATGATAAAATTGTTATAAAGGGAGCAAAAGAACATAATTTAAAAAATATAAATTTAGAAATACCAAGAGATAAATTAGTTGTCATAACTGGATTATCAGGCTCTGGAAAATCTAGTTTAGCATTTGATACATTATATGCAGAAGGACAAAGAAGATATGTAGAAAGTTTATCTTCATATGCAAGACAATTCTTAGGATTAATGGAAAAACCAAATGTAGAGAGAATAGATGGATTGTCACCGGCAATTTCTATTGACCAAAAAACAACCTCAAAAAATCCACGTTCAACAGTTGGAACAGTAACAGAAATATATGATTATATCCGTTTATTATATGCACGTATAGGAGTTCCATATTGCCCTAATTGTGGCAAAAAAATAGAAAAGCAATCAATAGACCAAATTATAGATAATATTATGGCATTAGTTGAAGGTACAAAAATACAAATTTTAGCACCAGTAGTTCGTGGACGTAAAGGTGAATATACAAAGCAATTAGAAGGATATCAAAAAGACGGATTTGTAAGAGTTAGAATAGATGGAGAAATATATGAGTTATCAGACGATATAGAATTAGATAGAAAGAAAAAGCATAATATAGAATTAGTTGTTGATAGATTAGTTATAAAACCAGATATTACAAGTAGATTAACTGAATCTGTTGAAACAGCATTAAAATATGCAGATAAGCTAGTTTTAGTTGATGTAATAGGAGATAAACCAGTATTATATAGTTGCAATTATGCATGTCCTGATTGTGGATTTAGTTTTCCAGAATTAACACCAAGAATGTTTTCATTTAACAATCCATTTGGAGCTTGTCCAGAATGTACAGGTATCGGATATTTAATGAAAATGGACGAAGATTTAATAGTTCCAGATAAAAATAAAACACTATATGACGGAATAAAAGCATTTGGTTCAAGCACAATGAAAAAAGGTGACACAATGGCGAAAATGTATTTTGAAAGTATAGGAAAACATTATGGAATAGATATTAAAAATAAAAAAATTAAAGATCTGCCAAGATGGTTTATGGAAAAAATTCTATATGGTACAGGTGATGAAGAAATAGATTTTGAATATACATCATATGCGGGAACAAGAAAATTCACAGCACCATTTGAAGGAGTTTTACCAACTTTGGATAGACGTCACAATGAAACAAAATCACAAGGGATGAGAGACTTTTATGAAATGTATATGACAAATTCCGAATGTCATGCTTGCCATGGAGCAAGATTAAAACCAGAAATTCTTTCAATAAAAGTTGGTGATAAAAACATAAATGAATTAACTCAAATGTCAATAAGATATATCAAAGAATATCTAAACAATCTTGAATTAAATGATACAGAAAAAATGATATCAGAATTAATATTAAAAGAGATTGACCAAAGATTACAATTTTTAATTGATGTTGGGTTAGAATATCTAACATTATCAAGAAATGCCGGAACACTTTCAGGAGGAGAAGCCCAAAGAATCCGTTTAGCAACTCAAATTGGTTCTGGATTAACAGGAGTATTATATATTTTAGACGAACCAAGTATTGGTTTACATCAAAGAGATAATGACAAATTACTTGCAACTTTAAAAAAGCTAAGAGACTTAGGAAATACATTAATAGTAGTAGAGCACGATGAAGATACAATGTATGCAGCTGACCAAATTATTGATATTGGACCAGGAGCAGGAACACATGGTGGAAATGTTATGGCACAAGGTACAGCTGAAGAAGTTAAACAAGTTGAAGATTCAATAACAGGTCAATACTTAAGTGGTAGAAAGAAAATAGAAGTTCCTAAAAAAAGAAGAAAACCAGTGAAATCTAAAGTAATAGAAGTGCAAGGAGCTACTGAAAACAATTTAAAAAATATAAGTGTAAAATTTCCACTAGGTGTATTTAACTGTGTAACAGGTGTTTCAGGTTCTGGAAAATCAACATTAGTAAATGAAGTCTTATATAAAACAATAGCAAAAGAGCTAAATGGTGCAAATGAAAAACCAGGAAAATGCAAAGGTGTAAAAGGACTTCAAAACATAGACAAAATAATAAATATAGACCAATCGCCAATAGGAAGAACACCACGTTCAAACCCTGCAACATACACAGGTGTATTTGATATAATAAGAGATATTTTTGCTGCAACAGAAGAAGCAAAAATGAGAGGATATGCAAAAGGAAGATTTAGTTTTAATGTGCAAGGCGGAAGATGTGAAAGCTGTACTGGAGATGGAGTTCATAAAATAGAAATGCACTTTTTACCAGACATATACGTACCTTGTGAAGTATGTAAAGGAAAACGATATAATAGAGAAACATTAGAAGTTCGTTATAAAGGAAAAAGTATAGCCGATGTTTTAGACATGACTGTTGAAGAAGCATTAAAATTCTTTGAAAATATTCCTAAAATCAAACAAAAAATTCAAACATTATATGATGTAGGATTAGGATATATAAAATTGGGACAACCATCAACAACATTGTCAGGAGGAGAAGCACAAAGGGTTAAACTTGCAACAGAACTATCAAAAAGAGCAACAGGAAAAACACTATATATATTAGACGAACCTACTACTGGACTACATATAGCAGATGTTCATAAATTAGTTGATATATTACAAAGATTAGTTGATACAGGAAATACAATAATTGTAATAGAACATAATTTAGACTTAATTAAAACTTGTGACCATATTATAGATCTAGGCCCAGAAGGTGGAGAAAATGGTGGAGAAGTAGTTGCAGTTGGTAGTCCTGAACAAATTTGTAAGAATGAGAGAAGTTATACAGGAAAATTCTTAAAAAAATATTTAGAAAACAACTAAAAAATGAAGAAAATATTTTCAAAATTTGAAGGTATTTTCTTTTATTTTGCATAAAAATCAATAAAAAATAAAGAATAATAAATAATAGGTAATAGGCAAGAAAACAGATAATAAGAGAAAAAATATATAGCTAAAATATAAATTTGGAGGAGATTTTTATGTATAATTTTAGAACAGATTTAGCATCAGAAAGAAGAGAAATATACCAAAAAACTAATGATGTAAAAGGTGAAATTGATGGTATTACAAGTGAAATAGAAGAAATTACAAATAAGATAAAAGTAGAAAAAGTAAAAATAATAAATGAAAATGGAGAAAAAGCAATTGGAAAACCAATTGGCACATATACAACGATAGACGTAAAAAATTTAAAAATAATTCAAGAAGAAGAATTACAGCAAGCAGCAGATAGTGTAACAAAAGAGTTAAAAGAAATGCTAAATAAACACATAGATAGTCAAGGAGAAGTACTTGTTGTGGGACTTGGAAATATATATGTTACACCAGACAGTTTGGGACCAAAAGTAATAAATGAAATAGAAGTTACACGTCATATCATTAATTATATGCCACAATATGTAAAAGAAGGAACAAGAATGGTAAGTGCAATAGCACCGGGAGTATTGGGAACAACAGGAATTGAAACATTAGAAATATTAAAAGGGGTCGTAGAAAATACCAAACCTAAACTAATAATTGTAATAGATGCACTAGCCTCAAGAAGTATAGAAAGAATAAGTAGTACAGTACAATTATCAGATACTGGTATAGTTCCAGGAGCTGGTGTTGGGAATAAAAGAAGTGAATTAAGTATAAATACTTTAGGTGTGCCTGTTATAGCAATAGGAATTCCAACAGTTGTAGAAACAGCAGTCCTTGTAAATGATAGTTTAAACTTATTTATTAAAAAATTACAAGACGAAGCCAAATCAAATGAATATTTAAATAATTTAAAAGAAAATGATAATTATGAAGAAATAAAACAAGCATTAGTTCCAAATGATTTTAACTTAATAGTAACTCCAAAAGAAATTGATGATTTAATAGAAAATATGAAAGAAATAGTATCAAGGGGAATAAATCAAGCTTTATGATAAAAAACAATATATATTATTTTCTTTATGCCTTGTGTGTCGCAACCTTACAACTTTTAAATTTCTGTAGGTTGCTCCAATCGCACTCGCGTAGCTCGTTTGGTCGCTTACGCGGCATTACATAAAATAATATATATTATTTTTTTGGATATATTAGAATTTATTTGCAGATTGAATTTTAAGAAATTTGTAAAAAAGCATTGAAAAAAGGTAATAATTAATATATAATGCAATTGTTAATAGAAATTTAAGGAGTGGTTATAATGGACGAAAACAAAAAAGAAGTTAAGAAACCAGAAGAAAAAGTAGAAAAGGTTGCTAAAACAGAGGAAAAAAAGGTAGCAGAAGTAAAAAAAGAAGAACCAAAATTTGAAAAAGTAAGCAAAAAAGAAGCTGATAAAATAAATAAAACAAAAAATAAAGAAAAAAATAAAAATACAAAAACAGACAAAAAGAAAAAATGGATACCAACAGCAATAGTAGCAATAGCTGTTATAGCTATAATAGCAGTTTTAACTGTAATGATAGTTGTTTCATCAGATCCTAAAAAATCATTAGATGGATTATTAACAAATTTAAGATCAGGAAACTTTGAAAAAGCTCAAGAATATCTAAGTGGAGATGAAACAGAATTAACAGACACATCATTAGATGAAGAAGCTCAAAAATTATTATTTGAAAAATTATCTTGGAATATAAAGAAAGTAACACAAGAAAAAGATAAAGCAACAATAGTCGTAGAAATAAGAAATAAAGATTTCCAAACAGTAGTAAATAATTATGCAAAAAGAGCTTTAAATGCTGCTAAAGAAGCAATAGGAAGTGGTAATACAGAAAACATTTCTGAACAAGATTTCCAACAATATTTCTTAGAAGAATTAAAAAATGAAGAAATTCAAACAACAACAAACGAAAAAACTATAAATGCTGTAAAAGTAGATAATAAATGGAAAATTGTTTCAGATGATGATTTAGTAAGTGCTATATTACCAGGATTAGAAGAAGCTATAAATACATTATCATAAGTAGTAATTAAATAAAAAATTATAAAAACAATAAGGGTTTTATATTAAATATTATAAAGCTTTTATTGTTTTTTTGTATTAATACACCAGAAGATTTCGTGAAAATATCAGAAATGAGCAAAAAGCTGATATAGAAGAAAAATATTTTGGAAAAAGAATATTATTAAAAAACAAACTTGATTTTCACCACAAAATATCATACGATGATAAAAAGAGGTGATGAAAAGTAAATTATTCTGAAAAATACTACACAAATAAAAGATAATGTGATACAATAAAAGACGAAAATTATAAGATAAAGGATAGAAACCTTGAAAATACAATAAAAAACAAAGAGGAGGAGAAAAAATGTCAGGACATAGCAAATGGCACAACATACAAGCCAAAAAAGGAAAAGCTGATGCAGCAAGAGGAAAAATATTTACAAAATTAGGAAGAGAATTACTAATAGCAGTAAAAGAAGGTGGACCAGATCCTGCCGGAAATTCAAAACTAAAAAGCGTTATAGCTAAATGTAAAGCAGCAAACATGCCAAATGACACAATAAACAATGCAATTAAAAAAGCTTCAACAAGTAACGAAAATTATGAAGAAATAGTATATGAAGGATATGGACCAAACGGAGTTGCAGTTATAGTAGAAGCATCTACAGATAATAAAAATAGAACAGCAGCAGATGTAAGACATGTATTTGATAAAGCAGGTGGAAATTTAGGAACAACAGGATGTGTATCATATATGTTTAATAAAAAAGGTGTAATTGTTATAGAAAAAGAAACAGCACCAATGGAAGAAGACGAATTAATGATGCTTGCACTAGATGCAGGAGCAGAAGATTTTCAATCTTTAGACGAAATATATGAAGTTATAACAGCACCAGAAGATTTTGTAACAGTAAGCGAAAAATTAGAAGAAGCTGGAATCAGTTTCTTAGAAGCAGAAGTTCAAATGGTACCAACAACAACAGTTAGTCTTGATGAAAAAGGAATCGAAAAAATGGAAAGACTTATTGAAAGACTAGAAGAATTAGATGATGTTGCAAATATTTATCATAACTGGGAAGAATAAAATCTAATCTTATGTAAAAATATAAAATAAATCTGAAAAAATTCTAAAAATTTTCAGATTTATTTAGAATAATAGGAGATTAAGTTATGAAGCAAAAGAAAAGTAAAATAATAATTATCTTAATTATTATAGTAATACTTGTAATTATATTAGCAAGTTTAGGAATTGCATATTTTGCAACAGATTTATTTAAAAGTAATAAAACATTATTTGCTAAATATGCAGGACAAATAGCTGATGAAAATCAGGGATTTATAGAAAATGCTTTGCAACAATATAATGAAAAAAAGCAGTCTAATACATATTCTGATAAAGGAACATTTTCAGTTAATGCAAGTGCAAACTCTAGTACAACTAATTTAGATAATGTAAATAAATTTAATGTAACATATACAGGGCAAGTTGATACTACAAATTCTAAAAGCGAGCAGAATGTGAGTATAAATTATTCAGATTCTGTTAAATTTCCTGTGAATTACAAAAAAATAGGGAATAAAATAGGATTGCAAACAGACTATGTTGGAAGTAAATATATAGGTATTGAAAGTGATAAAATGGAAAAACTTTCATTAGATACAAACACAATAAATAGTAGCGAAGCAGAACAAACAAGTTCAAATGTTGATATTAAGGAAATAAAAGATGGAACAACAGAATTAAAAAATATATTACAAAATCCATTCTCACAAGAGGATATAGTAAATATAAAGAACAACATAATATCAATTATGGATGGAATAAGTGATAGCAAATTTTCTAATATAAATGATTCTAATGGTAAAGGATACAAATTAGTATTATCAGGTGATGATTTAAAAAATGTTGTAATTCAATTATTGCAAAAACTTAGTCAAGATACAGAGACTTTGGACAAGATAAATGAATATTTACAAAATCAAGGTAATTCGAATAAACTTACAGCAACACAAATAGAAAAAGAAATTACCAATATAACGAATAATTCGGATTTTGATAACGAAACATTAGAATTAACTGTTTATAAAAAGAATGGAAAAACTAATAAATTTATTATAAAAATAGAAGATTTAGAAATAGATGTAGAAAAAAATAATTCTAATAATAATATTGAATATAACGTAGTAGTTGACGCTAATTATAATAATGAAAAGATGAAAATAAGCCTAAAAACAGTATATCAAGGCTTAGAAACTATGCAACAAGTAAATGAAAACTATGAATTAAGTATAGAAAATTCGCAAAATACATATATTTATCATTTAACAAATGTGGTTGATTTTACGCAGACTAAGGAAATTGAGGATTTTACATCAGATAATAGTTTAATATTAACAGATTATGATAAAGATGTAGTGTCAAATTTTTTGGTACAAGTAGGTCAAAGAATCCAGGAAGTTAATTCAACACAAATGGCACAATTAGGAATAGAAGAAAGTGATAATCCTATATTACATCTAATTCCATCATTTGGAACATATTCAGATATAATTTCAAATATGAATACATCACAAATTAATGAACAAGATGTAAATACATTTAATCAAAAATTTGAATTATATGAAAGTACAAACTTAGGAGGAGCAACAGTAAAAGGTCTTTTAACAACAATAAATTTAAATAATGAATCACAAGAAGAAAATAGAAAAATAGAAGAAATTAACTTTAATGGACAAGAATATGAGGCAAGTACGCAAAACATTGCATTTATAAAAGAAGACATAAAAACAGATGCTTATTATAGAGTGGAATTTGAAAAAGATCAAAGTACAGGACTTATATATAGAGCAGTAATTAATCCAAAATAAAATAAGTGAATATATTAAATTCAAGTTCTAAAAAGAAAAAAGAAACATATATTAATTATATATGTTTCTTTTTTATATAGAAATAAAATGTGAGGTATATAAATGCAAATGAAAAAACTTGATGATATATATAAATACTTTCCAACAAATATTTATAGTATATTAAGGAATGTAACAGAACAAAATTCACAAATCGAAAGAGAATTACAAGAAATACGAATAAGAGCAGAAAGACCAATAATATTAAAATTAAGAAAAATAGAAATTGTTGTAGAATATCAAGTAAATCAAACAGAAATATTACAAATAATAGAAAAATTATGTAATAACTCTATTTATGCGTACAAAAATCAAATATGTGAAGGATTTATAACCATAAAAGGTGGCCATAGAGTTCGGAATAACAGGAAGTGCAGTTATAGAAAATAATAAAATAATAAATATAAAATACATAACAAGTTTAAACTTTAGAATAGCAAGAGAAATAGAAAACTGCAGTTATAAAATTCTAGGACAAGTTATAAATATACGGAGAAAATGCTATAAATAATACATTAATTGTATCACCACCGGGAAAAGGAAAAACAACAATGTTAAGAGATTTAATAAAAAACATAAGTAATGGTGTACCAAGTCTTAACTTTACAGGAAAAACAGTAGGTCTAGTTGATGAAAGAGGTGAAATTGCAGCGATGTACAAAGGGGTTCCACAAAATGATGTAGGAATAAGAACAGATGTAATTGAAAACATACCTAAATCAATAGGAATGAAAATGTTAATTCGTTCTATGGCTCCTGAAGTAATTGCATGTGACGAAATAGGTTCAAAAGAAGACATTAAGGCAATAAATGAAGCAATATTATCAGGAGTAAAAGGAATTTTTACAATGCATGGTAAAGATATGGAAGATATAAAATTAAATACAAATATAAAAGAATTGATAGATAATAGGAAGATTGAAAAAATAATATTTTTATAAAAAATTATAAGAATCGGTTCTAAAAAGTAAATAACATACATATAATATAAAAATTAAAAAAGGAGTTACAAGAAAATATTGGGGGAATTAGTATGCAAATAGTAAAATACATTATTCTTTTTTTTATATTAGTAATTTCAACTTTAATCGGAAAACTTATGGCAAAAAAATACGTACATAGATTAGAAGAATTAGAAGACACAAAAGCAGCACTAAATATGTTAAAAAGTAAAATAAAATTTACATATGAACCAATTCCAGAAATTTTTGATGAAATTTCTAAAAGCACGACTAAAAATATAAGTAGTATTTTTATTAATGCAAAAAATAAACTAAATAACCAAACAGCTAGTAAATCATGGGAATCAGCAGTAGAAGAAACAAATTGTAATCTAAATGAAGAAGATAAAAAAGCTATAAAAACATTATCAAAATTGCTTGGACAAACAGATGTAGAAGGTCAGATAAGTCAAATAGAAATAACAGAAAGCTTTTTAGAAAATCAGATACAAGAAGCAATAATAGAAAGACAAAAAAATGAAAAATTATACACAAGATTAGGAACAATAATGGGAATGACAGTAGTTATAATTTTAGCTTAAAATATAAAATAGGAGGCACAAATTGGATATAAATTTATTATTTAAAATAGCTGCAATAGGAATTTTGGTAGCAGTATTATATCAAGTATTAGTAAGAGCCGGAAGAGAAGACCAAGCAATGATGACAACATTAGCAGGTTTAATAATTGTTTTAACAATGGTAATAAAAGAGATAAGTGGTTTGTTTAACACAGTAAGAGCAGTATTTAATTTATAAAAAATGATTTTTTGCTCCGACCCCAAAATCATAGAAAAGGAATGGTAGCAATGGAAATAATAAAAATAATTGGAATTGGATTGATTGCACTAATTATAATTATATTACTAAAACAGTACAAGCCTGAATTTGCAGTATATGTAAGCTTAATAGCAGGAGCTTTGATATTAATGCTTGCAATAGACAAATTGGCAGGAATTATAAGTTTATTACAATCATTAGCCAATAAAGCATCAATAAATACAGAATTCCTAACATTATTGATAAAAATTACAGGGATTGCATTTTTATCAGAATTTGCTGTTAGTATTTGTAAAGATGCAGGTGAAGTAGCAATTGCAAGTAAAATGGAAATAGGAGCAAAATTAATAATTATTTCTATGTCAATACCTATAATATCAAGTTTATTAGAAATAATATTAAAAATATTACCATGATAAAAGGAGTACAAATGAAAAAAGGAATAATAACATTAATGATATTTTTAGTGCTTATAGTAATTCCAATAAAATATACATACTGTGAAACAACAGATGAAACATTAAAAAGTCAACAAAATGAATTTAAAATAGAAGAATTTATACAAAAAGCACATGATTATGGTGGGGATTTTTTTGAAAACGTAAATATAAGCGAATTATTAAATAATGCCGTAAAAGGAGAAATTGATAATAGTACGATTTTTAAACAAATATGGAATTTGTTTGGAAAAGAAGTTAAGACCAACCTGAAAGCAATTGTAAGTATATTGGTAATAATTATTATTGGTGCTATTCTAAAAACAATAGGAGAAAATTTAGAAAATCAAGGGATTACAAAGATTATATATTATGTACAATATATCCTGATAGTAACAATTATAATGACAAATTTTTCGGATATAGTAAAACAAGTACAAGATACCACAAATAACTTAGTTGGTTTTATGCAGCTTTTAGTACCATTATTAATTACATTAATGACATATACAGGAAGTATAACAACAAGTACTATATTAGAACCAATAATATTATTTCTAATAAATTTTGTTGGAAATATAATTCAAACACTAATTATTCCACTAGTTTTATTGTTTACAAGTTTGATTATAATATCAAAAATCTCAGAGCAAGTACAAGTGGACAAGTTAGCAAAGTTTCTAAAATCAGGAATAGTATGGTTTTTAGGAATAGTATTAACGATATTTGTTGGAGTTGTTTCTTTAGAAGGAACATTATCTAGTAGTATAGATGGAATAACAGCAAAAACAGGTAAGGCAGTTGTAAGTTCTGCAATTCCAGTAGTAGGAAAGATATTAGGTGATGCAGTAGACACGGTTTTAGGTTGTGGATTAATACTAAAAAATGCAGTTGGGATAATTGGAGTAGTAATAATAATTGGAATATGCATAGTACCAATAATAAAATTAACTATTTTAACAATGTCATATAAAATTGTTGCAGTTGCAACACAAACAATAGCTGACTCTAAAATAACAGGACTATTAGAAGAAATTGGTGATGTATTTAAAATACTTTTAGGAATATTATGTGCAATTAGTTTTATGCTAATTATTGGAACTGCACTGGTTCTAAAGATATCAAACGGTGTGATGATGTATAAATAGGAGAATATATATGATTGAATTTTTAAGTGGATGGGCCAAAAATTTAGGTGTGGTAATAGTTATAGTATCAATATTTGAAATGATATTACCAAATAATAAAACAAAAAAGTATATAAGAGTGGTACTTGGAATATTTGTAATGTTTAATATAATATCGCCATTTATAAAAAATAAGGATAAATTAAGTTCAGTTTCAATAGACTTAGAAAATTATACAACAGAGCAAAATGTGACAGTAGATCAAACTAGTATGGATAAAAGAATACAAGACCTATATGAAAAAGAACTGGAAAAAGATATAAAAAATAAAATAGAAGAACAAGGCTATAAAGTAGCAAGTTGTAAAGTAAATGCCACTATTTTAGAAAATGAAAATTCAAATAGTGAAGAAAATACTATTCAAAAGATTAAACTAAAAATAGAGAAAAAAGAAGATATAGAAAAGTCAAATCAAGATGCAAAAAATGTTGAAAATAAGATAGTAACAGAAATACAAAAAATAAAGAAAGTCAATACAACAATAGGTAACAACATTAATAATGAGGATACCAATAATAAAGAAACAGACACAAATAACTTTAAAAAAATAACAAGACAAGATATTCAAGATATAAAAAAATTTATTATAGATGAATATGGGGTGAAAGAAAAATGTTTGGAAATAAATTAAAAGAATTATTGAGGACAAAAGAAGAAAATCAAGAAGGAAACGATAAAAGAAAAATAGAAAATTTAGTATTTTTTATAATTTTACTTATAATAACAGTTGTTGTAATTAATATAATATGGAATGGAAGTAAAAGCAGTGATAAACAAACAACAAATGATACTTCGAAAAAACTAGCAAGTACGCAAAATGCAATTATTACTTCAGATACAAGTAAAGAAACAAATAGTGGTCTAGAAGAAAAGCTAAAAAATATATTATCAAAAATACAAGGTGTGGGGAATGTTGAAGTATGTCTTAATTATTCAGAAAGTAGTGAAACAATAGCTATGTATAATGAAACATCAAAATCAAGTTCAACAGAAGAAACAGATACATCAGGTGGAAATCGAAAAATACAAGAAACTGATACACAAAAAGATATAATATATCAAGAAGAAGACGGAAAAAAGACTCCAATAACTCAAAAAGTAGTACAACCAAAAATAGAAGGAGCTATAATAACAGCTCAAGGAGCTAATAATGCAAATATAAAAAACAATATTATCCAAGCAGTTGAGGCAATAACAGGTTTAGCAACACATAAAATACAAGTTTTTGAGATGGACTAGAATTAAGGGAAATATTATTAAATTTTGAAAGTGGGAAAGGGAGTTAAAAAATGAAATTGTTAAAAAGAAATCAAGTAATTGTATATTCAATTGCAGTATTACTAATGGTTGCAGGATATTTGAATTATTCAACAAATACTAAGCAAACATTAGAAACAAGTAGCCAAGAAGTAAATACTAGTTCGGAATTAGCAAATGTGGGTGATGCAAGATTAGTAAGTAGTAGTGATATAACAGAAAATACAAATGTTAGTACAAATAATGAAACTAATACTACAAATAGTGTCAATAGTACCACCAATGCTACTAATACCAATACAAATACAACAACTGAAACAAGTACAACTGCAGAAAATAAAAATGATGATTATTTTGCAAAATCAAAATTGGAAAGGGATACAATGTATTCACAAATGCTAGAAACATATGAAAAAGTTTTAAATAGCACAAATTCACTAGAAACACAAAAACAATCAGCGACACAAGAGATAACTAAAATAAATGAAACCAAAAATAGTATAATGGTAAGCGAAAATTTATTACAAACAAAAGGGTTTGAAAATTCAGTTATATTTGTAAATGGTGATAGCATAAGTGTCATAATAGGTGCAAGTGAGTTAAAAAAGGAAGAAGTTGCTCAAATACAAAATATAATTGCAAGAGAAATGAAAGCAAGTATAGAAAATATACATATATCAACAAAATAATTAAAAAACATCGGATTAGATATATTCCGATGTTTTTATGTTTTTTGCAACAATACATATTTACAAATTTTAGGATAAATGGTAAAATAATACATAGAAATGCTTTAATTATATATAGAGGCAATTTGCTTATAGTGTACTATTAAGAACGAGGAGGAATAATATTTTGATTAATTTTTCAGAATACAAGGAAGCTTTAGATTATGCTAAACGGTATTTTTTAAACGATTTAAAAGAGCTTGAAATTGTTTCAGCACAAATTTATGGTTCATCTACTTATGGAGAAGGATTTGTTAAGGGGGTATCAGATATTGATATATGTGTTTTTACTCCTAAAATGTATAACATGAAATATCGAGATATTGTCAGTTATATTATGAATAATGCTAAAGGTGATTTTATAGACAAAAAGCCATCTATAGTGGTTGACTACATTGCAGATCGGATTGAATTTTATCTTAATCATCCACAAATAGCAATAGATGTAACCATTATGGCTCCAGAATTACCTAATAGTAACAATATGGAGGAAACAGTAGCACATGATTCGGTGGATATATTTTTAGGAGCGTTTTATCAAAGAGGAATCCCACTTATAGGTGAAATTCCCAAAAAGCAACTAATAGAAAATGAATTTTTTCCATTCTATAATGAAAACTTGAGAAAAAAGCGATTAGATATGTTAATTCCACGAATTGAAAAATATAATAAAAGAATAGAAATTTTGATTGAACAAAAAGGATACGATATATTAGATTATATCTATAAATCAAGAGAGTATTTTCTAAAATGGTTATTTATCTATAAAAGAGAATATCCTGTTAATTTACACAAACATTTGGAGTACCAACTATCAAATATTTTACGTTTGCCTCAAGAAGAAAGAGAAAGATTATTATTTATAGGAGATGGTGACTTATTTAGATTAGCCTCTAATTATTTACAAATTGTAAATAATTATTTAAATGAGTATAAAAAACTATAAGCATACCCAAAGTGCAGATATATTTAATAAATCTGCACTTTGAAACTTAATTTTAAGGAGAATGTTGTTTTATGAAAAATACCATACAATATCCTGATTATGATAGATGTATTTTATCTGTAAGTGCATCACTTTTAAGTAAATTCGGTCTTAAATCAAACTATCCAACATTAAAAGAATTGGACAAATATCTAGAAAAAAATTATAAAAATATCATATTTTTAATAATAGACTGTTTAGGTTCAGAAATATTAGAAAAAAATTTAAACGAATATAGTATATTAAAAAAACATATAAGGACTAACATTACTACAGTATTTCCAAGTACAACAGTGGCAGCTACAACAGCGTTTCATTCAGGTATTTCTACTCTAGAAAATGGGTGGATAGGTTGGATGCCATACTTTAGGGAATATAATGATATTATAGAAATTTTTACTTCAAAACAATTTTATACAGGGAAAAAGTTAGACATTCCTGATATAGGAAAGAATATTTTACAATATGAAACTATATATTCAAAGATTATAAAGAAAAATTCTGATGTAATATACCATAAAATATTTCCAAGTTTTGTACCAAATGGAGCTAAAACTATTGAGGAACTTTGCAATAATATATATAAAGCTTGTATTAATGAAAATAAATGTAATTTAATATCTGCATATTGGAATGAACCAGATCATACGATTCATCGTACTGGGGTAACATCAAAGGAAACAAAGCAAGTATTAGAAAATATAGATGGAAATATAAAACAATTAATAGATAAATTAGATGACTCATTAATTATTATATCAGCTGACCATGGAGCAATTGATGTAGAAGAAATTTATATAAATGAATATAAAGAACTTGTAAATTGTTTAAAAATGCCACCTTCAATAGAAACAAGATTTGTAACATTTTTTGTAAAGGAAAATATGAAAGAAATCTTCAAAGAAAATTTTGAAAATATATTTAATAAAGATTTTCTTCTTTTTACAAAAGAAGAATTTTCAAAGTCGAACTTATTAGGAAGAGGAAAAAAACATTATAAAATAGATGAATATTTAGGTGACTTTATAGCTATCAGTATATCTAATAAAGCAATTAGATATACAATAGATGGAAATAAATTTAAAAAGTTAATTGCAGATCATGCAGGGATGACTAAGGAGGAAATGGAAGTTCCAGTAATAATAATAGAAAAGGAGTAAGATATTGAGTATTAATTTAAAAGAATATTTTGGAGATTATAAATCTAAAAATGTAGAAATATTAAACAAATATATATCAATGTTAGATGAAAAAGTAAGTAAATATTATAATTTTGGTAAACCATTTTTTAAAGGAGATCATTGTTTAAATTATAAAGAATATTTGCAAAAATGCAAGTTAAATTATAATTCATTAACAGCAGAAGAAACATTCGAATATATTTCACCATTATATCAAAATTTACCTAACTGGAATAATCCAGGAACTATGATAAATGTAATACCACCAGTTAATCTTGTTTCAGTGGCAAGTATGAGCTTTTCTGAACTTTATAATCCAAACTTTGCACAAGATACATATGCGGGACTATTAATTTTATCAGAACTTGAAGTTACTAAATATATTTCAGATTTAGTGAATTGGGACTGGAAACAAAGCTTTGGAGTATTCACTTTTGGAGGAAAGGGTACAAATCTATATGCTACAAAGATAGCATTAACAAAAGCTTGTCCAGAAACTCAGAATTCAGGGTGTGAGATGAATAAATATTTTATGATAACTAGTAAAAATGCACATCCATGCCATTATGAAGTATGTAATTGGCTGGGAATTGGAAAAGATAATTGTATCGAAGCTAAATGTGACTTAGATGGAAGAATAGACATAGAAGATACTGAAAAAATAATTTGTAAAAATATTGAAAATGGAAAAATATTTCTAGGATTTAATTTAAATGGTGGTAGCACAAATGAACTTACAGTTGATCCAATTAAAAAAATCTCAGAACTCAATCAGAAGATTGCTAGCAAATATAAACTAGATTATATACCACATATTCATGTGGATTCTGTATTAGGTTGGGTATATTTATTTTTTAATGACTATGACTATACAATAAATCCTCTTGGAATAGAAAATAAATACCTAATGAAAATACAATCTATAAATAAAAAAGTTCAAGAATTTAAATATGCAGATTCACTTGGAATAGACTTCCATAAAACAGGTTTTTGTCCATATGTATCAAGTCTGTTTATTGTAAAAAATAGAAGAGATTTTTATAGTCTTAATTTGAATAAAGAAAATCCTTTAGAAGAATTACATTATGGAAATTATAATCCATTTGAAACAACATTAGAATTAACTCGAGCATCCAGTGGACCAATAATGGCACTGACTACTTTAAAATCACTAGGAATAAAAGGATTTCAAGAAATTATATCAAATATGTTTATATCAACAGAAAAATTTAGAAAATTACTTATAAAAAATAAGAACATTTGTATAATAAATGAAGAAACAGAATGGCTAGCAACGTTATTTATAGTAAAGCCTGAAAAATACAAAAAATATAATTTGGAAGAAATTTTAAAATTAGATGAGAAAGAAAAAGAAGATATTAAAGAATTTAATATAAATTATGCAAAATATATATTAGAAAAAGGAAAAAATGGAGAAATAACATTCACATTTACATCATCTAGAAGTTATAAAATTCCAAATACAAATATAAAATTAGGAGCATTAAAGGCATATCCTATGTCAGTATTTTTAAACGAAAATGAGGTTAATAATTTGATAGAAGAAATATCAATTAGTATAGAAAATTATAAAAAAAGTTTAAAAAATATAGACTATACAAAGTTAGATAACATATCTGACAATATGGTATATAGAAGTAAAAGATAGGAGGAGTAAATTATATGAAACTTGTTATTATTTTTGGACCACATGCTGTTGGAAAAATGACTGTTGGACAAGAACTAGCAAAAATAACTGACTTAAAATTATTTCATAATCATATGACAATTGATATAGTTGCAGATTTGTTTGAAAATATGCCTCAAGAAAGGCGAAGATTAACAGAAATGTTCAGAAATGAAATATTTAAAAGTTTTGCAAGTAGTAACGAATATGGTATGATTTTTACATGTATGTGGGCTTTAGAAAGAAAGGATGATTGGGATTATATAGATAATCTAGAAAATATGTTCAAAAGTAATGGAGCAGAAGTATATTATGTTGAATTAGAAGCAGATTATGATATTAGACTTCAAAGGAACAAAACAGAAAATAGGCTTTTAAATAAACCATCTAAAAGAAATATAGAAAAATCAGAAAATTTATTTAAAGATATAGAAAACAGGCATAGATTAAATTCTTATCCAGGTGAAATAAAAAAAGAGAATTATATAAAAATTAATAACACTCATGTTTCTCCAGAAAATATAGCAAAAATAATAAAAGACAGATTTAGACTACAAAAAAGAGAAGAAAAGATGCAAGACGATGAGGTTGAAAAATGATGATATCGGGTTGCTAATGATTAAACAAAAAATCATAATAAAAAATCTTCCTAAAAGTGTTGTAAAAAAGAAAATTATTGATATAATAATAATTGTGAAAAAAATAACACTTAAAGGAGGATTTTTTATGTTAAAAAAAGTAGGAATATTAGCAAATGGTGGAGATGTATCAGGATTTAATGCTGTAATTAGAGCTATTGTAAAAACAGCAGAAAATCATGGAGTAGAATGTTATGGTATTATAGATGGATATAATGGTTTAATAAAAAAAGATTTTGAATTATTAAGCACAGCAGAAGGTGGAGAAGCTATAGGAATATTACCTAAGGGAGGTTCTATAATTGGGTCTTCTACAAATTCAAACTTATTTAATTATAAAGTTGTAAATGAAGATGGAAGTGTAGAATATAAAGACCTATCAGATGAAGCTATTAAAAACATTAAAGACTTTGGTTTTGATTGTATATTTACACTAGGAGGAGATGGAACACAAAAATCTGCAAGAGATTTTGCAACAAAAGGTGTAAATGTTATAGGAGTACCTAAAACAATAGATAATGATGTTGCTTGTACAGATATAACTTTTGGATATAATACAGCAGTATCAGTTGCAATGGAAGCACTAGATAGATTACACACAACAGGAGCTACACACCATAGAATAATGGTACTAGAAGTAATGGGAAGATATGCAGGATGGATAGCATTAGAATCTGCAATAGCAGGAGGAGCAGATGTAGCGTTAATTCCAGAAATTCCATATGATATTAATAAAGTTGCAAGCAAAATAGAAAATAGGAAAAAAAGAGGAAAGAATTTCAGTATAGTAGTTGTTGCCGAAGGTGCAAAACCAATAGGTGGAGATATTACAATTATGGGAACAAGAAATAATGGTGCAGGTGTAGATAATACAAAATTAGGTGGAATTGGACAAACAGTAGCAATGCAATTACAAGAAATTACAGGATTAGAAGCTAGAAATACAACTTTAGGATATATGCAAAGGGGAGGAACACCAACAGCATTTGATAGAGTATTATCAACAAAATATGGAACAAAAGCAATGGAACTTGCATTAGAAGGAAAATTTGGGACATTAGCAGTTATGAAAGATGGAAAATTGGACAGTGTTTCTTTAGAAGATGTAGTAGGAAATAATACAAAAATAGGTGCAGTTTCTGGAAACACAGAAGAGAGCAACATTAGAAAAGTCACAATGGATGATGACTTAGTAAAAACAGCACGTGATATAGGAATTAATTTAGGGGACTAAAAAATATTACAATTATATTAAATTTTTATATATTAGATTGTATTAAAATAATAATATGATATAATCACTTCAAATAATACGAAGGAGGAGTCATATAATGGACAAAAAGAAAAAAATAATTTTAATATCAGTTATTGCCATTGTAATAGTTATAGCAATAGTAGTTTTATCAGTTTATTTTGTAAATAAAAATAAAACTAATACAGATAATAATAGTGCATCAACGAAAGTAGAAAAATTGTATAATACATTAACTGACAAAAAAGAATATAGTTTTTCATTTACATTAGATGATAATAATAAGCTATATTATGCAAAATCAGGAGATACAGCATATACAGATACAACATATAATGGAAGTGAATCTAAATATGTTATAAAAGATGGAAACTCATATTTGTTAATGGATGAATCTAAAAAATATTATACATATGCTAATAATACAATTAATCTAAACTTAGTAATAGATACATTAGAAAAACTAAAAGAAGAAGAACATCAAGATGGAGAAGAACAAATTGATGGAAAAAACTACAATTATGAAGAATATTCAACAATTACAGAATTGGCTATAAGTGATTTCTCAGAAAATACAAGTAATGCAAAAACAAGATTGTATTTTCAAGGGGATAAATTAGTATATATTAAAACAATTGCAGGTGATAAGCAAGAATTGTTAAAAGTAGAAACTACATATAAAGTAGATAACCAATTGTTTAATATACCATCTGATTATACAGAAGGATAAAATATAAAAAATACAAAAGCCCAAAGGAAACTTTGGTTAAAGGAGGAATTTAAAATGTCAACAAGATTTATGTTAAATGAAACATCTTATTTTGGAAGAGGAGCAAGAGAAGAACTTGCTGGAGAATTAAAGAAAAGAAATTTTAAAAAAGTATTTTTAGTAAGTGATAAAGCACTAGTAAGTGCAGGAGTTGCAGCTAAAGTAGAAGAGGTATTAAATAAAATTGGAATTCCTTATGATTTATACGATGAAATAAAACCAAACCCAACAATAAAAAATGTTACAGATGGAGTAGAAGCTTGTAAAGCATCAGGAGCAGATGTAATAGTAACAGTTGGTGGTGGATCAAGTATGGATACAGCAAAAGCCATTTCAATTGTTATGACAAACCCAGATAGAGCAGATATAAAATCTTTAAATGGATTATCAAACACAAAAAATAGAGCTATGCCAGTAATTGCATTACCAACAACAGCTGGAACAGCTTCAGAAGTTACAATAAATTATGTAATAACAGATGAAGATGCAGAAGTAAAAATGGTATGTGTAGACCCAAATGATATTCCAATAGTTGCAATAGTAGATTCAGAATTAATGGAATCTATGCCAAAAGGTTTAGCTGCTGCAACAGGAATGGATGCATTAACACACGCAGTTGAAGGATATATAACAAAAGCACATAATGAAATGTCAGACATGTTTCATATGAAGGCTATTAAGCTTATATTTAAAAACTTAGCTTCAGCAGTAAATGATAAAGAACCATATGCAGTTGAACAAATTGGACTTGCTCAATATATTGCAGGAATGGGATTTTCAAATGTAGGATTAGGAATAGTACATTCAATGGCACATCAATTAGGAGCTGTATATGATACACCACACGGAATTGCAAATGCAATGTTATTACCAACAGTAATGAGATTTAATGGAGAAAATTCAGAAACAGCACAAAGATTTAGAGAAATCTTATGTGAAATCGGAAGACCAGATGCAGCACACCTAAATGACCAAGACGTTATAAATACATTTGTATGGATGATATCAGAATTAAGCAAAGCAGTAGGAATTACAACAACAATAAAAGATTATGGAGCTAAAGAAGAAGATTTTGAAATGCTTGCAGAAAAAGCTATGAATGATCCTTGTAAACCAGGAAATCCAAGAGAAGTTACAAAAGAACAATTTATAGAATTATATAGAAGAGCTATGTAAAAAAAGTAGCTAAAATACGTAAAAATACTTGTATTTTTAGGCATATTGTGTAATAATAAACTCGCCCTTATATATTTAAGGGGAGTTTTTTTATATGAAAATTCGAGGAGGAATAATATGTTAAATGATAAGTATAATCCAAAAGATTTTGAAGACAAATTATATGAACACTGGGAAAAATCAGGATATTTTAAACCAAATATGGACAAAACAAAAGAAAGTTATTGTATAATGATGCCTCCTCCAAATGTAACTGGAAAATTACATATGGGACATGCATTAGATGGAACAATACAGGATATACTAATCCGTTTTAAAAGAATGCAAGGATATAATACTCTATGGTTACCAGGATCAGACCACGCATCAATATCAACAGAAATGAAAGTTGTTCAAAAACTAAAATCAGAAGGAAAATCAAAACAAGAAATAGGAAGAGAAAAATTTTTAGAAGAAGCTTGGGATTGGACTAAATTATATGGTGGAACAATACAAGAACAACAACGTAAATTAGGATGTTCTTGTGATTGGGATAGACGTAGGTTTACATTAGACGAAGGATTATCTGATGCTGTTTTAGAAGAATTTATAAATTTATATAATCAAGGTTATATCTATAAAGGAACAAGAATGGTAAATTGGTGCCCAAATTGTAACACCGCAATATCAGATGCAGAAGTTGAATACAAAGAAGAAGCATCACATTTATGGCATTTAAGATACCAAATAAAAGGTGAAGATAGATATGTAGAAGTTGCAACAACAAGACCTGAAACCATGTTAGGAGATACAGCAGTTGCAGTAAATCCAAATGATAAAAGATATAAAGATATCGTAGGAAAAACATGTATATTACCAATAGTAAATAGAGAAATACCAATAATAGCAGACGAATTTGTAGAAACAGAATTTGGAACAGGATGTGTAAAAATTACACCATCACATGATCCAAATGATTATCAAGCAGGAAAAAGACATAATCTAGAATTTATAGAAGTATTTGACCAAAAAACAATAATGGGAGACTTAATGCCAGAAGTACAAGGAATGACAGCAATTGAAGCAAGGCCTATAATAGTAGAAAAACTAAAAGAATTAGATGCATTAGTTTCAATAGAAGATTACACACATAATGTAGGTAAATGTGAAAGATGTAAAACAACAATAGAACCAAGAATTTCAGAGCAATGGTTTGTAAAAATGAAAGAATTAGCAGAACCCGCAATTAAAGCAGTAAGAAATGATGATGTAAAATTTGTTCCAAAAAGATATGAAAAAACATATTTTAACTGGATGGAAAACATTCAAGATTGGTGTATATCAAGACAATTATGGTGGGGACACAGAATACCAGCATATTATTGTGAAGAATGTGGACATATAAATGTTTCTAAAACAGAACCAGAAAAATGTGAAAAATGTGGAAGTACTAAATTACATCAAGACCCAGATACATTAGATACATGGTTTAGTTCAGCATTATGGCCATTCTCTACATTAGGTTGGCCAAATAAAGATGCAGAAGATTTAAAAACATTTTATCCAACAAATGTATTAGTAACTGGATATGATATAATTTTCTTCTGGGTTGCAAGAATGGTATTTTCAGGATTATATGCAATGAAGGAAAAACCATTTAGTGATGTATTAATTCATGGAATTGTACGTGATAGCCAAGGAAGAAAGATGTCAAAAACATTAGGAAATGGCGTAGACCCAATAGAAGTAATAGAACAATATGGAGCAGATAGTATGAGATTTTCTGTATTATCTGGAACTACAATGGGAAATGACATAAGATATATGCCAGAAAAATTAGAACAAGCATCAAACTTTGCAAACAAAATCTGGAATGCAGCTAAGTTTATAATAATGAATAGACCAGAAGAAAAAGAAATTATAAAATTTGCACAAGAGAATTTTGATGGAAACACATATAAAGATGGTGCATTAAAACTTGAAGATAAATGGATAATAAGTAAATTAAATAAACTAGTTGCAGATATAACAAAAAATATAGAGAACTACGACTTAGGTGTTGCATTAGATAATATATATGGATTTATATGGAATGAATTCTGTGATTGGTATATAGAAATGGTAAAATCAAGATTATATAGTGAAGACCAATTAGAAAAAGTACGAGTAAGCTATGTGCTAGACTATGTATTTAGAACAACAATGAAATTATTACACCCATTTATGCCATTTATAACATCAGAAATATATGATAATTTAGTGAAATATGATGACAAAGAACTAATGGTATCAGATTGGCCAAAAGAAAATGACAACTTAAATCGCGAAGAAATAATAGAAAAAATAAAACAAGTAATTGTAGAAATTAGAAACATTAGAGCTAATAAAAATATACATCCAAGCAAAAAATCAGAAATAATACTTGTGCCAACTAAAAATATTAAAGAATTAACTCCAAAATTAAAAGAATTGGCTCCAATATTATTAAAATTAGGATTTGGAAGCAAAATAACAATAAAAGAAAGTAATGAAGAAATTGGAAAAAATACAATAAACATCATTACAGAAGGATTAGAAGTATATGTATCATTAGAAGGGTTAATTGACGTAAAAGAAGAAATCGAAAGATTATCACAAGAAAAAGCAAAAATGGAAAGTGAAATTGCAAGATGTGAAAAAATGCTATCAAACCCTGGATTTGTAAATAAAGCTCCAAAAGCTAAAGTTGAAGAAGAACAACAAAAATTAGAAAATTATAAAGAAATGCTAAGTAAAATAGAAATAAAATTAGCTGAATATGATAATTAATAGGAAAAAATGAATCCAAGAAACTTTCGAAGCCTTGGATCATTTTTTTATATTTGAGATGCTTTAGACAAGTGAATCTAGAGCATTTTTTATGTACATAATTAAAAAGATTAGCACAAAACAAAATTCTCTATTTGTTTAAGTGTCTAGTAATTTTTGCAAAATAAAAAATATTGTCGAAAACTTCTTAAGAAACGACAAAACTTCCTAATTTTTACTCTTGGAAAATATTGGAATTAATACTATAATAAACACAACAAATCATAACTAAGATAAAGTTGAATTTTATACTAAAGAAAGGGATGAGTGTAAAATGGAATCGAAATTTTATGATAAGGACAAGCTGTTAATCTTAAAAATTACTGATGAAATTGATGACCATAATGTACAAAATATAAGGAGGAAAGCAGATTATGAAATTGAGAGATATATGCCTAAAAAAATTATATTTGATTTTGATAGTGTTACTTTTATGGATAGTGCCGGAATCGGCTTAATAATTGGAAGATACAAGTTTGCAAACATGATAGGTGCAAAATTAGAACTTAGTAATTTAACTCAAAGTGTAAGAAGAATTTTTGATATGAGTGGTATTTTAAAACTAATACCAACAGTAGAATTATAAAGATAAATAGAAATTAATAATTTACAAAGATTAAATAGACAAATCAAATACTAGAAAATAAAAAGAAAAATTAAAAGTTTATGGGAACTTAAAACCCAAATAAATATATAAGGAAAAAAGTATGTTAAATAATAAAAACATTGAAAACGAAATGAAATTAGAATTTGTTAGTAAATCGTCAAACGAAGCATTTGCAAGACTAACAGTTGCTGCATTTGCGGCACAATTAGACCCAACAATCGAAGAATTGGCTGATATAAAAACAGCAGTGTCAGAAGCTGTTACAAATGCAATAATCCATGGCTATGAAAAGAAAACAGGAATTGTAAAAATATCAGCATGGATCGTAGAAAATAAGATTATAATAGAAATTTCAGACAAAGGAAAAGGAATTGAAGATATAGAACAGGCCAAAGAGCCCTTATACACAACAAAGCCTAATTTAGAAAGATCTGGAATGGGATTTACAATTATAGAGAACTTTATGGATTCAATGGAAGTAAAATCAGTCCTTGGGTTAGGAACAAAAGTAACAATGACAAAATCAATACAACCTAAAGAAGAAAAGGAAGATGATGATTTTCTTATGTTGCTAGAAGACAAAAATTAAAAATATTATAGTTAACATTAATAAAATTATATAAATGGTTTATAGGTTAATCCTTTTAAAAACCTAAATATACATAGGGAGCTATGACCTAGCTGGGTCATTTAAAATATATGTACAAAAATGATAAGCAAAGTATAATAAAAGCTCAGTCAGGAGATAAAGAAGAACTTGAAGAATTAATAAAAAACAATAATCGGCTTAATTTGGAGTATTGTAAAAAGATTTCAAGGTAGAGGATATGAAGTAGAAGATTTATATCAAATAGGATGTGTAGGATTTATAAAAGCTATAAAAAGATTTGATACAAATTTTGATGTAAAATTATCAACATATGCAGTTCCTTATATGATAGGTGAAATAAAAAGACATATTAGAGATGATGGACCAGTAAAAGTAAGTAGAAGTATAAAAGAACTAGGAATAAAAATAAAAGAAATACAAAGACAATATTTAAATAAAAAAGGAGAAGAAATAACAATTAAAGAACTACAAAAAGAGTTAAAAGTAGGAAAAGAAGAAATAATATTAGCCATAGAAGCAACAAAAAATGTAGAATCAATAGAAGATGCAACATATATTAATCATAAAGACGGGAATAGCATAAGCTTAAAAGATAAAATAACAACAGAAAAAGATGAAGAAGAAATAATAACAAATAAAATAGCAATAAATGAGTTAATAAAAGGACTAAAGAAAAGAGAACAAGAAGTTATTTTACTTAGATTTTATAAGGAAAAAACACAAGCACAAGTTGCAAAAATATTAGGAATAACACAAGTTCAAGTATCAAGAATAGAAAGAAAAATACTGAGTAGTATGAAAATGAAACTAAGTTCATAATAAAAAGGAAAAGGATGTAATAAAAATGAAAAAAGTAATTTTATATTTTATAGCTTTTATAGTAGTATGTTTCTTTTTACCAGCAATATTAACTAAAAAAGATGCAAAATTTGTTGAAACTTCTTCAAAGTCAAATAATGAAATCATAGAAAATACTGATAGTACACAAGAAAATATAAAAAGTACATATAATTATAAAAATTATGGAACAATAAAATTACTACATAAAAAAACAGGAGAAGTAGAGCAAGTAAATATAGATGATTATTTGTGCAATGTAGTATCAGCAGAAATGCCAGCAGATTATGAAATAGAAGCCTTAAAAGCTCAAGCAGTAGTTGCAAGGACATATACAATTTATAAAATTAATAACAAAAAACATGAAAATGCAGATATATGTGATGATTCAACTTGTTGCCAAGCATGGGTTGATAAAGAAACTAGATTTTCTAGGTGGGAAGAGAGCAAAAGAGAAAGTAACTGGGAAAAAATACAAAAATGCATACAAGAAACACAAGGACAAATTATAACTTATCAAAACCAACCAATAAATGCATTTTTCCATGCAAATAGTGGAGGAAAAACAGAATTGCCAGTAAATGTGTGGGGAGGAACTGGACTACCGTATTTACAAGTGGTTGAAACTGCTGGGGAAGAAGGATACAAACAATATGAATCAGAAGTAGAACTTACACAAGATGAATTGATAGAAAAACTTAAAACAAAATATTCAGACATTAGTATAGATTTTAGTAATCAAGAAAATCTAAAAATATTAGAATATACAGACAGTGGAAGAGTAAAAACTGTAAAATTTGGAAATCATGAAATATCAGGTGTTGAAACAAGAACACTATTGGGATTGAAATCAACTAATTTTGAAATTTCAAAAGAAAATGATAAAATAAAATTTACAGTAAAAGGATATGGACATGGCGTAGGGATGAGTCAAACAGGAGCTGACGCTATGGCTAAACAAGGAAAAAATTATAAAGAAATAATAAATCATTTTTATTCTGGAATAGAAATAAAAGAAGTAAATTCATTATAGATATTTATAAAAATAATAAGTATAAATGTATAATCTCCTCAAAATAGGAAATACTTGTATTAATAAAAATTTTAAGGAGGATTATATGAGAAGGGATAGAAGAGGAAAAAACGATAATAAAAAAGTTCAAGATAAAATAACAATGTATTCCATTATTGGAGTTGCAGCTTTAGTTGTAATTTTAGTAGGATTGCTTATTTATAGCAAATCACTAAGTGATAATGTACAAAATGGAGCAATTGATTTAGAAGGAATGGCTAAACAAAATGAACAGAATTTACAAAACATACAAAACAATACTAATAGTGCAAGTGTTAGTACTGAAATAGGAAAATCTGTAGAACAATCTAAAAATGAAATATCAAATAACACAAATGTAAATACAAGTGTTAAAAATAATGCTAATAATACAACAAACACAGACAACAAGACAAATATATCAAAACAAAATACAAGTACAACAAATTCAAAAAATACAAACACTAAAACAGAAAGTACAAATAAAACAGCAGACTCTAAAGCAACAGATAATAAAGAACTTAGTTTTGAAAAACCAGTAGATGGCGAAATAGTAAAAGAATATGCAAAAGATAATCTTATATATTCAAATACTTTACAAGAATGGACAACACATTTGGGAATAGATATAAAAGCTGACAAAACTACAGTTGTAAAATCAGCAGAAGCAGGAAAAGTTAAATCTATAAAAAATGATCCAAGATATGGATTAACAATAGTTATTGAACATGACAATGGATATCAAACAGTATATTCTAATTTATTAAGTTCAGAATTTGTTGTAGAAGGCGAAAAAGTAGAAAAAGGACAAAGCATTGGAACAGTTGGAAATACAGCAGCATTTGAAATAGCTGATGAAGCTCACCTACATTTTGAAATATTAAAGGATTCGATTCAAGTAGATCCAAATATATATTTAAAATAATTAAATATTAGGGCATGTTAATATTTGACATGTCTATTTTTATTACAAAAATATTACAAATTTAAAATGCAATTAAAAGCGCTTGCAAAAAATAATGCGTTATGATAACATAATTTTAGATATTGTTAGATTAAAGTATCAAACAAAAGAATAGGGGGAAAATACTATGAATGGAATAGTAAGAAAAAGAGAAAAGGGAATAACATTAATAGCATTAGTAATAACAATAATAGTATTATTAATACTAGCAG